>Ga0209635_10000312_pt1 | contig 32148 bp, 24 predicted proteins | sample DeeMarSWOR230_32_FD_187463 | JGI IMG/M metagenome (GOLD analysis project Ga0209635, IMG submission 187463) | Marine sediment microbial communities from White Oak River estuary, North Carolina - WOR-2-30_32 (SPAdes) (version 2) | ecosystem: Environmental > Aquatic > Marine > Intertidal zone >...
CTGAAGAAGAGTTTAATGAATTAATTATTTCTAATGAGTCATTGGTAAATTTAAGAGGAAAATGGGTATTAGTTGATCAACAGGACGTTGAAGATTTAAAGAACATTAAAAATTTTGGAATAAGAGGTTATTTGGAGGCATTAAAACTTGGACTACTAGGAAAAGTTCAATTACAAGAAAATGGTACTAAATATGATGTAATTGTTGAAGGAGAATTAAATAATTTCATTACTAGAATAAAAGCAATAGATTCTTTTAAAGAAATTCCTTGTCCTTCATCTTTTAACGGTAAATTACGTCAGTATCAGCAAATGGCCTTAAATTGGATGGGAAATATGACGCAACTGAATTTTGGTCTATGTTTAGCTGATGATATGGGACTAGGGAAAACAGTTCAAGTAATTGCCTTTCTACTTCATCTAAAAGAAAGGTATCCTACTCATCCTGGAAGTGCTTTAATTGTATGCCCGACCTCAGTATTATTTAATTGGTATCGTGAATTTAAGAAATTTGCGCCTGATTTAGAAATAATATTTCATCATGGTCCCAATCGATATAATAAGGCATCAGAAATTCCTGAATTTTTAAAATCACACCGAATCTTTCTAACATCTTATGGAACTATTAGAAATGATATTAATTTCTTAGAGACAATTCAATTTAGTGGTGTTATCATAGATGAGAGTCAAAATATGAAAAATTATACTTCTAAACAAACTCAAGCGATATACAAACTGAAAAGTCAATATAGAATTTGTTTGAGCGGCACTCCAATAGAAAACCGTTTGCTTGAACTTTGGTCTCTTTTTAATTTTTTAAATCCTGGTCTTTTAGGAAGCAGAACAGAATTTCAAGAAAAGTATGTTTTGCCAATTGAACGATTTCAAGATCAAGAAGCTATTGAAAATTTAAAGCTAATCATAGCTCCTTTTATTATGCGTCGTGTTAAATCAGATAAATCAATAATACATGACTTACCTAAAAAAAATGAGATTAAAATTATAATTGAATTAAGCGAAAACCAAGTAAAGCTATATAAAAACCTTACAGAGGAGATATTAGAAAAGATTGAAGATAAATCAGTTGATAATAGGCAAAAAAGGGGGTTAATATTAAGTTTATTAGTTAAATTAAAGCAAATTTGTAACCATCCCTATCAATATCTAAAGAAAGATATCAAACCAATTATTACAGATAAAGAAATAAAAAAAATTATTTCCCAATCAAATAAATTGGATAGATTATTAGAAATGACTGATGAAGTCATTTCCAATGGAGAGAAAGTTCTGATTTTTACCCAATTTACACAAATGGGAACGATAATAAAAAAAATTCTTGAATGGAAGTATAAATTCAAGATACTTTATTTTCATGGTAGTGTGCCCGAGAAAAAAAGAAGTGAAATAATTGATGAATTTCAATCAGAAGTTATCGATAGTCCTCCAATATTAATTTTATCTCTAAAAGCTGGTGGAACTGGGTTAAATTTAACTCAAGGAACGACAGTCATCCATTTCGATAGGTGGTGGAATCCAGCAGTTGAAGATCAAGCTACAGATAGAGCATATCGAATTGGTCAAAAATCAGTAGTAAATGTATATAAATTCATAACAGGTGGATCAATTGAAGAAAAAATCGACTCTTTGTTAGAAGAAAAGCGAGATTTATCCGAAAAAATTGTGACTTCTACGGGAGAATCTTGGATTTCTGATTTGAACAATGAAAAACTAAAAGAATTGTTATTATTAAATAATTAAAAATTAAGCGTGATAAAAATAGATAACCGAAAAAAAGAATTCATAGAGAGACTAAGAAATAAGAAAAAAAAACCTATGGCATCTCAAAGGAAAACAGAGTATGAAAGACAACGTACTCATGAAGAAGTTGATCAAATTAAAAGAGATCTTATAAATTTTGCAAAGACATCATGGGGAAAGCAATGGATTCAATCAAATTTAAAGATAGGGCGTCCTTTCCGAATGCAGAGAGGAATCGAGTATGTGAAAGATAAAAGACGAATTGATAATCTATCAATTATCCCAGGTCAAATTTTTGCAACAGTACAAGGTACTGCTCCAACACCTTATCGTGTAAAAATTAATTTTGAAACCCTATCAGATGAAGAGTGGAATATCATACTAAAAAAACTAATAAATAACACCATCTATCTTATTGAATTATTAGAAGGATCCTTACCAGAAGAAATAATCAACATTTTTGACGAGAGTGAATTATCTTTATTTCCAGATGCTTCCAAAGGCTTAAATGCCACATGTTCTTGTCCTGATAAGGCTATTCCTTGTAAACATATTGCTTCTGTAATTTTATATCTCGCCCAAGTTATAGATTTTAATCCGTTCTTATTGTTAGAACTGAGAGGAAAACCTAAAAGTGAAATTCTATCTGATTTAAGTTTGGCTCAATCATCAAAAATCAAGAAGAAATTAGAAAAAGAGTCTACAACTAAAAAAATTGAATTTAAATTTAACGTACCAAATATTTCCATGCTAGAGTTATCAAATCTGCAACAAAAATTCGAAAAGGATTTTCTCACTATCGATTTCAGACTTAAAAAACCTGGAAAAATTATAGAGACTTTAGAGAATTTAGGATTACCTCAAAATCTTGAAAATAAAGCTTTTGAGATTGTTCTAAGAGCAATTTACCATAAAATTACCTCTGAAACATATTTTTTATCTAAAGAATTAACAAAATAGGAAATTCTTTTCTATATTTTAGAATATAATTCTATTTTTCGCCCATTTTCTTTCAAACTAATTAGATTATTCTCTGATAATTTATCGATATGGTATTTAACGGTATTCCTGGCAAGATTAATTTTTTGAGAAATTTCTGATGATGTAATGCCTGGATTTTTCTGAATTAATTCAAAAATTTTGGTAGTAGTTTCTGATTTAGTGGGTAGATTTTTAAATTTATTGATTGTTTCAATTGAAGAAGTAATTGGAAAATATAGATTATATTGCCCCAATTTTTCCTTTTTTATAATACGGTATTTTAATAAAACATCTAAATGCCATTGTAATTGCCCTTTTTGAAGGTCACAATTTCTCATTAGTTCATTTTGGTGTATTCCTGGATTATTAAGGATTTCTCTTAAGAGATTCAAGCGATTTTCATTTTCAAAAATGTCTGTAAGTGTTAAATAGGAGCTTCCTTTTTTTATGTTGGGTCTTCTTATAATATAACCTTTATATTCTTTTAAAGTAAGCACTTCAAAAATAGAAATTAAAAAAATAACTGCGATTAAAAGAGATACTATTACAAATTCTATTGCAAAAGTTTTTTCACGGCCTAAATAATCAAGTTCTGATGTAATTATTTGACCTAGAATAATTGAAAGTAAGATAAAAGAAAAAATTATCAGTACAAATTTCATTAAGGTGAAAAATTTAACTTTTTTAACACTCATCCTACTCATTATTCTTTTTTTACCATTGAAAGTAATGATTTTTCAGTTTTATTTATTTTTATCTTTAAAAAAGGAAACATAAAAGGTACTTTATTAATATATTGCAGGAATTTATCTCCGTATTTAGCTTTTAAAGCATATTCTTCGATTTTTGCTAATAATATATATGCTAATAATTCACCAATCCAAATATAAAATATAATTGTATAGCCATTAATATAGTATGGATCAAAATTAACAATAGGAGACGTTTGAAATGCAATTAATGTCATTCCAAATGTTATGAGAATAAAAGCAACATATTGAGGATGTCTTATATATTTATATGGTCCTTTTTGAAGCAATTGTTTTCTGTGAGTTAATTGATATATCAAAGAATAGCTAAATAAAATCAAACCGAATAATACAAAATAGATTCCATGAGCTCTAAATAGGAATTGAACATCATATTTAAGAATCTCTGGATTTTGAAAGAAGTAACCTAAATACGTTATGAATGGAACACTCATTATGCCGTGCCAAATCGCAGTACAAGGTACATATTGACAAAAGGGAACTAAAACTGAAGAAATACTAGTAGAAATCGAACCTAATTTATTTTTTATCTTATCTCTATTAAGACTCATTTATACTTACCTTATAATTTTAAATTTTCTTTGTAGATTAAGAAAAAGTTCTAATTTTAAACCTTTAAGGTGCACTTATAGAACAATTTAAATTTTTCAGATATAACTTCTTAGCTCGTTCGTAATTTTCTCTTTAATAAGAAAAAGCCTATGATTTCTAAACTCGCACCTAAAAAAGGTCCTATAATCCCAAATCCAGGACTTAAAAGCCCCCAAAAACTATGATCAAATGAATTCCGAGTATATATTTCCTTCACGATCATCCACATTATTGTTGTAGTTATCGTTATCAAAGCAAAGATAAGCCAATTATTTTCTGAAACTGTCTTTCCTTTCCTATATTTATTAGCACTTAAAATAATGAGAAGATTAAGAACAATTATCAATATTGAACAAATCCATGATATGTAGCCTGCTAGACTAGTATTCAATCCAGTTGTAATAGTTTCAGTACCATTATCATAAAAAGCAAGAGAAACATAAAAGTCCAACATCCAACGATAAAATTCAGTTCTATAAGTAGGATATCGATAAAAAAAGAAAGCTGCTGGAGTAAAAAAAGAGATAAGGGATATCAGTCCACCAATTAAGGGAAATGCCCATAAATATTTTTTTATTTCAACCAATTTATAATCCATCTCTATTATTCTCTGGTTTCTTTTGTTTTTTCTTCAATTAAGACTCCTATTAAAATAAAAGCTGACCCTATAAATGGGCCAATCACACCAAAATGTGGAAAATAGAGCCCTCCACCTGCACTCCAGTGAGGATAACCATTAAGTCTGTAAAAAATTTCCATCATAACTATCCAAGCAAATGTCGACAAAGCTATTAAAATAGCTATAATTATACCATTTTTCCTATGTTCTTTAATAGCTATTGATCTTTTTCGATAAACAAACGAGATTGTGATGGATATCATAGCACTTGAAAAAATTATAACTGAGAAAACCGTTGAAAATGAAAGTAAAAGGAGATCAAGCCTTAAGAGTCCAGGTATAAAGGATCCCGGATCTGTTTCTAAATATATTTGAGACATCCATACATAATATGTATTCCCAGGTTCAGTATGAAAGGATGTTGGAGTAAACAATGCGATTATAGTTAAAAAACCTCCAATAATAGGAAAGATATAGGGATTTTCTTTAAATTTTTTCAATTCAATATACCTTCTATTCCATTATTAATTTTAATATATTAGTATTTTATTTTCAATTCCTATTTATAGCAATAGTATCAATAAATAAATTTGTCATGATAATATGATTTTTTAATATTTAAAGATTTAAGATACTTTTTTCGAACGTTTTAAAAATTTTAATATAGTTTTATAATTAAACAAATAATTATTAATAGACGTATTATGCCAATAGAGAACGTTAATGGTATTAAGATATATTATGAAATAACAGGAGAGGGAGAATGCTTACTTCTTATCCATGGATTAGGTTCTAGCACACGTGATTGGGAAGAGCAAGTTCCCTTTTTTTCTCAAAAATTTAAGGTTATTAGTATCGATCTTAGAGGTCATGGAAAAACAGATAAACCCAAAGGACCTTACAGTATGGAAATGTTTGCTAAAGATATTGCAGATTTACTTAATAAGTTGGGAATTAATTCAACTCATATATTAGGAATCTCTTTAGGAGGTGGGATTGCCTTTCAATTTGCTGTGGATTATCCTGAAATGGTAAATAGTCTAATAATTGTAAATGCAGGTATAGAAATACCAGCAGACTCCTTTAAAATGAAGATAGAAGCATTTAAACGTACATCAATAGTCAAATTAATTGGAATGAAAAAAATGGGAAAAGTTCTTGCTCCTAGATTGTTCATAAAACCTGAACAAGAAGAATTACGGAAAAAATTAATAGAAAGATGGGCCGAAAATGACAAAAAAGCTTATATTTCTGCAATGCGGGCATTAATTGGATGGAGCATCCGAGATCAACTTCATAAGCTTAATTTTCCTACACTAATTATTGGATCAGATGAAGATTATGCTCCGTCATCAATTAAAGAAAAATATACTGCTTTAATCCCTAATGCTAAATTTATAGAGATAGAGGATGCTAGACACGCCGTCACTATGGAGAAGCCTAAACAATTCAATGAGATTGTAATGAAATTTCTTTTAGAACAATCATAAATACTTAATTCAAAATATTTAATTAATAATCCTAATTTTTTTAGATAATCATTAAAATTAGATGGAGCTTTGTGAAATTTATTTATGAAAGCTATTATAATTGGTTCAGGTATGGCAGGTTTGACTGCAGGAGCATATCTAGCTCGCGAAGGGTATGATGTTGTTCTTTATGAATATCACTCTGAAATTGGAGGAGTGACAGCAACAATCAGGCAAGATGGTTATTCATGGGACATTGGCCCGCTACTCTTAGAAGGTCTTGCACCGCATGAGAAGTTAGGAAAGATTTTAATGGAACTTGGTATATATGATAAAATTGAAATAATTAATGAAGATCGAGGTCAATCATTCCCAGATTTTCAAGTTTGGAGACCAGAGGAATACAAAGGTGCATACTGGAGACGAGACTATTTTAAAGATCTATTTCCTGAAGAAAGTGAAGGATTAGATAATTATTATAAATTCTATGATCGAATGATTGCAATTGCATATCTCGGAAATCAATTACCATTTGTTAAGGGTTTAAAAGCGTTACGAATAAAGTTAAAGCTTTTATTCAAGTTTATGAAAGTGAAGAAATTTGAAGATTGGAGTGCTTCACAGATAACTGATTATTTCTTTAAAAATCAAAAATTAAAAGCTGTGTATCTTGGTATTTTAGCAGATATGGTTGTAAAACCGAGTGAATTTTTTGGATTAGGTGTACCATTCTTTAATGTAGAAACAGCTTTTGATAAAAGAATTCCAATTAAATTTCAAGGAGGTAAATATCCCGTTTATCATTATATAAAAAATGGTTGTGGAGAACTAGTAAAAGCACTAACAAATGTGATCACTGAGAATGGAGGTAAGATATATACCAATAGTAAAGTTCAAAAAATCTTAATTAAAGAGAATAAGGTGGAAGGTATTCAACTTGAAAATGGAGATATTATTGATGCTGAGATAGTTTTAACAAGTGGAGGTATGTTTAATACATTCTATAATTTGGTAGGAAAAGAATATTTACCAGATGATTTTATAAAGAATATTGAAAATATCACATTAATGGAATCTGTCTTTATGGTTCACCTGGGTATTGATTTTGATCCATCTCCCTTTCAAAGAGCTGCATTATGCTACTATTATCTTACATATGACATTGAAGGCGCAATAAAAAAGATGAGAGAAGGATATTATCATGAAGGTGCTGATGGATTTTTAATATATATTCCATCAATGCATTCCCCTGAGATGGCACCTCCAGGGAAACATGCCGTAACTATTTATACAGTTGGACCTCATAAATTAAAAGAGGGAACTTGGGAGGAGAAAAGGGAAGAATTTGCTGATAAATTAATTTTAGAAGCAGAAAAGATAATTCCAGGGTTATATGAAGGATCTGAAACTAAAAAAATCATGACTCCTGATGATTTTAAGAAAAGAATAAACGTATTACGCCATTCATTTGGAGGAACTGCTCCAGTTCTGGGACAAGTAAATCCACCACATAAAACACCGATAGATGGCTTGTGGTATATTGGTGCATACAGTGAGTCTGGTGGAGGAGTTATGGGTGTTGCGGTTGGTGCAAGAAATGTAGTTAAAATGATACAAGAAGCAAGCTAAGTTTATTTTTTTTTTATTTATTATATTCTTGAGTTTTTTCCTCGTGTATTTGTATTAATTTGAGACGCATTTCCTCTAAATTCTTTTTATATAATGGAAAAAATTTGAAGCTAATCAATCCTAAGAAGTTTATTATCGATTGAACAATGAAAAATAAAAACTTTATACCAATTATAGCAATTTCTGTCTGATCGGGTGCATTTCTCATAAAACCAAATAATAATAAAGTAGATGTACCTATTATCGGGCCAATACTTTCTGCAATTTTTATGAAAAAAGCGTTCGTTCCAATAATTAAACCCTCACGACGAGTTCCATGGGATACTTCATCATTATCAGTGACTAATACTAATATTGGATAATCAAAAAGGATATAACCATTGCATAAAGTACCTATAATAAGGAAGAACCATATCAAAATCTCTAATCCAGGTATAAGTAATATTAGAAATGCGCTTAGATTCAATAAAATTTGAATAATTCGCCCTTTAATAATTAAAGTTTTCATATCATATTTTTGTGATAATTTCTTATAAATTCCATAACCAATCAACGCAATAAATGTCGTATTGATATAAAATAAAAGAGAAATTATTAAGCTACTTACATTAAATATGTAAAAATAGGCAAAAACAAAGCTCAAAGTTAATGAAAGGTTTAAATGATTAAAACATCTAAAAAGGGTCATAGAAATAAAGGATTTAGATTTTAGAACTTCCTTTAAAGCTGTACCCAGTGGAAGAATCTGTTGATTTACATATAACTCAGGGCGTTCTCTAAGCTTCGTTCCAACTATATAATAACAAGCTCCAGATATAAGAGCACATACCCCTGCAAATATTTGAAAATAAATTAATCCTATATCGTAAATTAGAAAAGCTAAAAGAACAGGAAGCGCACCAATAGCAAAAAAAACTTGATTAAGTAAAGCCATTTTATTTCTTTCTTCCAAATTTTCAGTTAACTCTGGCATTAAGGCTAGCCAAACCAACCATACTAGAGTTAGAAGCATATCAAAAGCACATATACTTAACACAAAATGGATAAAAATAATAATTTGATTTGTTAAAGTCCAGGGAAACCACATCATAAAAAATACAATTACCCATAAAATCCCACCCCACTTGATATATATTAGTCTTCTACTTCCCCAACGGTTAATATCAGTATTATCACTTAACCTTCCTAAATAGAAATCGTTCAGGGAATTAATGATGGCATAAATAATTTGACCAAGTGAAAAGAATATTTGTAAGAGCCCTAAATCATCCCAGAAAAAGTTGACATAGGTTAAACCAAAAATACCAGATAGAAGAGTGTTAGGAAGATTTGTTAAAGAATAGTAAAATCTTTCTTTTCTTGTTAAATTAAAAGAACCTTGAATTCTTTTATTAGATTCTTCTTTATAATCTCCCATAGCCTTTTCCTATTCATTTAGCAATTATGGGTGTAAATTAATTATCCTATTTAAATATTAAATTATTATAAAGAGAAGTAGATTCTTGTTAATCGAAAAAAGAAGGATAAAGAATGAAATTTTGATACGTTTTTACGATTTCTTTAATTCTTTTGCTAGGAGAATTGGAATTATTGAGAAAAGCATTATAATAGCTGCGATTGAATATATTAATGGCGGTGGAACTAATCCAGGTATACCATCGATAATGATTGAACGCCCCCATTGTTCAGCAATTAAGTTTCCTATCCAAGGACCTATTAACATTCCAATTAGGACATTAAAAACTAAGAAATACCCAGTAAATTGACCAGCTTTTTCTTTAGGATATAAATCATTTACCCAAGTCTGAGATGAAATATGATATGTTGACATAAACAAGACCCATAAAATTCCTGTGATTGTCAAGAGAAATATATCGGTGGTAAATGAGTATAGTACTAAAGAAATGCTTAACAAAACTACAGAACCTATCGCAATCTTTTTTCTCCCAAATTTATCAATGAATTTTCCGATAAAAACACCTGAAAGAATTGAAACCATTAACGCTATGAAGACAACTAAAGAAGCAAGAAGTAATTCTAAACCAACCCAGTGTTCCAAATAAATTAAGATAAAGGGAAAAAATACATTAAATCCGATTGCCCATATTCCGATCCCTAATAATACTAAGAAACAATCTTTATTGGATTTTAAAAAATTAATATTGAACGTACTTTTAAGATGTTCCCATACACTAACATCTAATGGTCTTAAATTCTCAGAATCCTTAACTAAAAAAGAACCAGAAAGCCCGATAACTCCAGTTAAAATACCTATAAGAATAAAAAATGCATAATATCCCACAGCCAGAACAATAAAACCTGAAGCTCCATAAATTATAAGGGTAGAAAGAAGTGTCATTATCTCTACAATACTCGTGGCTTTTCCTCTATTTTCTAATGTGGTTATATCAATTACATATGCTTTTAGTGCAGCATCATACGCCGTTGCCCCAAAATAACTCATGATACAGTCAAACAAAATTGCAGTAAAGATGGCCATTACGACAGGTCTTACTAAAGCTGCAAATGGAAAGATTGCAGTTGTTAATGCCCATAAAACAAATCCATAAACCATAAAAGATCTTCTATTTCCTTTAACATCACTAATTGCACCCATTACAATCGCTGTAAATGTGGCCACGAAAGCTGTAATCATCACCATTAATGATACATAGAGTGGTACAGGGGCAATTTCATTATATAAAAATACATTATAAAATTGGTTTTCAACTGCAAAAGCGATGTTTCCACCAAGCGCCACAAGGTAAATTGACAAAGTAGCCTTTCTAGTAAGTTTTTCAACCATAATTTAATAAAATCCCTCTAAATTGTGTTTTAAAGATTTTGATTGAATATGCTTTTATATTCTTTTGAATTGCTTTTAATTAAATTAGTTTTTGAATTTGATTACTCAGATAAGATTACAGTTTTGTCAGACAAAGAATTAAATATGAATAAATATTTTTAAAAAAAATCTAATAGGTGAACTTCAGACGACAAAGGAAAAATTTGGAAAGATACTAGAAGTAGATCTAAAAGAAAAGTTCTTTAATGAATACTATTATGATAAAAATTGTATTAAAAAGTATTTAGGTGGTCCTGGTTTCGCAATTGATTATTTATTGAAAGAAAGAGCTTTTGAGTGTGATCCACTAAGCAGTTATAATCCACTAATTTTTATGACAGGTCTTTTTACAGGTACTTCTTACCCGTGCTCAGGGTTTTATTCTGTGTCTAGTCGATCTCCTTTAACGAATATTTATGGAGAAGGATTATCTGGAGGATTTTTTGGGGCAGAATTAAGAAAGACTCTAAATGGGATCATTTTTAAAAATAAATCTGATTCTCCCTTTTACTTAAAAATAGAAGATGATAATTATGAATTAAAGGATGCTTCTGATTTATGGGGTTTAACTACTGATAAAACGATTCATGAATTAAAAACTAAATTAGGAAAACACTTTAAAGTTGCTTGTATTGGTCCTTCTGGAGAAAAGTTAGTATCTTTAGCGTCTATAATGAACGATCATCATAGAGCAGTGGGAAGAACGGGTATGGGAGCAATAATGGGATCGAAAAATCTAAAAGCGATTGCTGTAAAAAGCACTAAAAAAATTGAGTATTCCAATGAGGTAAAATTCAAAGAAATCTCGAGAATAATATTTAAAGCTTTTAAAGCATCACCAATGGCAGAAATACTACGAAATCTAGGGACAAATAATATCGATTATTTTGAAAGATTATCTGATGTACCTCATAAGAATTGGACTTTACATAAATGGAGAGGAGTACATGATATTTCAGGGGCAATTGTGCTAGAAAAATTACATGTCAGGAATAAACCTTGTTATATGTGTCCATTTAGCTGCGGTAGAGAGATTGAAATAACTGAAGGGCCATATAAGATCAAGAATGCCGCGGGAGCGGAATATGAAACTACAGCAGCATTTGGTGCTATGTGTTTGTTATCAGATGTAGAAGCTATTGCTTATTTAAATGATATTTGTAATAAATTTGGTGTAGATACCATCTCAACTGGGTGCATAGTAGCATTTGCATTAGATTGTTATGAAAAAGGAATATTAACTCAAGAGGAAATTGGATTTCCATTGGAATGGGGAGATGCTGATGCAATTATTAAACTTACAGAACTAATTTGTAAGAAAGAGGGAATAGGGGAAATATTAAGTAATGGTTCTAGAAAGGCCTCTAAAATAATAGGTAAAGGATCTGAAGAATTATTATCTGATGTTAAAGGGTTAGAAGCTCCAATGCATGACCCTCGCGCAATTTTTCCACTAGGTTTACAATATGCAACCTCCAATCGTGGTGCATGCCATGGTAGGGGATATGCAAATGACCAATATTCTGGTTTTACAGGTTTTAATGAAATTTTAAATATAACAAAGGAGAAACGCATCAGAGATCGAACTGTTGACGACCCTCAATTTGCTAGAGACGTTGCCATTACTCAAAATTTGTCTGAAGTAGTTAATTCATTAGGTATCTGTAAACAAACGATAACTTCTGGAACTCAGATTGTAGAGGACCTATTTGAGAAAATTTTAGATTCGATTTATTATTTAACTGACATCAAGTTTACATTAAAAGAATTATTAAATATCGGAGAGAGAATATTTAATTTAAAAAGAGTTTTTAATAACAAGTGTGGAATCACGAGAAAAGATGACAGAATTTCACCTCGATTGAAGTTTCCTTTAGAAAGAGGTATAACTAAGAATAAAGTACTTATTATTGATAAAATGCTAAAGGAATATTATAAATTTAGAGGGTGGGACGAAAATGGTGTTCCTACTCTTAATAAATTAAAAAAATTAGATATAATTAATTATTAAGATCGTGGTAATAAATGGTACAACTCTTTAAAATACCTTGGGCTGCTTGGTACGGAGATGAAGATCTTGCTCTTGAATTTCCAGATACATGGGATGTCGAATTGTTTAATATGAAAGATGCTCCTGAAATATCGAAAGAAGAAATTGAAACTTCTATTAATAGACCTATTGGATCTCCTACACTTAAAGAAATTGCTCAAGGGAAACAAAATGCTGTAATTGTTGTTGAGGATATTTCTCGTCCAACTTCTATGGAAATAATCTTAAATTTTATTTTAAGTCAATTAAACATAGTTGGCATCGACGATGAGAATATAACTATCATCTATGCCCTTGGTTCACATCGTCCATTAGACAGAAGGGACTCTATAAAAAAATTAGGAAAAAGTATCGTAGATAGAGTTAATATTGAAAACCATCATCCTTATGAAAATTTAATCTATTTAGGTGAATCTGAAAAAGGAACTCCTATTTACTTGAATAAAACTTATCATAATGCTGATCTCAAAGTTGCTATTGGAACGGTAGTTCCACATCCTTTAGCGGGTTATGGTGGTGGAGCTAAAATTGTATTACCTGGTATCAGTGGAATTGAAACCCTTTATGCTAATCATGTTCTTGCAGTTAAAGGGTCTTCTGGGGGAATAGGATTTGTTACAGAAATGAGAAAAGATATAGAAAATGTTTGTAAAAAAGTAGGACTTGATTTCTCTATAAATATTGTATCTACAATGAGAAGGAGAATAGCAGGTATTTTTGCAGGTCATTTCATTGATGCGCATAGAAAGGCGATGGAATTAGCTAAAGAAATCTATTCAACTGAAATTCCAACAAATTTGAATTTAGATATAGGATTTTTTAATTTATATCCTGAAGATACAGAGTTTCTTCAAGCAATTAAAGGATTCAATTTTATATTTAGTTCTAAAAAGTTCCTAAAAAAAAATAGTGCAATTATCTTCTTAACAGCGGCTAGTGAGGGAAGAGGATTTCACTCTCTGCAAGGGGAAACTGGGGCAAAATTGTATCAAAACTGGGGTGACTCGATAATATTTAAAGGATTTATGAAGAACAAGAATTTTGGGATTTTTTCTCCTAATATTAGTAGAGCTGATGTCATACATATCTATCCTGAAAAAACTATCTTTCGAAAGAATTTTAAAGATATGATTTCAGCGTTAGAAGATATTTATGGAAAATATCCGAAAGTTGGTATATTTCCATGTAGTATTCAGTTATCCAAGTAAAATTCTAATAGAAAGAACAGAATAGGTTATTTATTATTTTTATAATTTGTCTAATTTTAGTAGATAATTATATATAGATTTCAATCTAAAATCTATTATTATATCTTTTAAGGTTTTTAAAAAACTAATTTTAATGTGATTAGATTGGAAGCAAATCGATCTCAAGATTATACAGCAAAAAAAGCTGTAGCATACAGTTTTGGCCAGATCTCCTTAATTACTGCATATCAGACGTTTACCTTTTTAATTTTTACATTCTATTTCTCAGTGGTTCAACTTGAAATTTTCTTAATCTCACTAGGATTTATAATATGGTCAATTTTTAATGCGTTTAATGATCCCATTATGGGGTATTTAAGTGATAGAACAAATACAAAGTGGGGGCGACGTAGACCCTACATTATGATAATGCTTGTTCCACTTGCTTTAATCATGTTCTTCTTATTTTTTCCTCCACTTTCTTATGGAATAGCTTCACCAATGTCGAATTTTTTGCATTTTATAATTGTCATCCTTCTTTTTGAGTTATTTTATACTACATATGATATTAATCTCACTTCAATGTTGCCCGAAGTATTTATAACAAAAGAAGCCCGAATAAAAGCTAATAATATTAGGCAAGTTTTTGCTATCTTTGGTTTAATATTTGCTTTTATCTTGCCAGGATTATTTATTACTGATTACTCAGATCCTTCATATCTTTTAGAATTTGCCCCGTTTGCTTTTACTATTGCTGTTATTATAATAATTGTTGGAATTATATTTTTGAAATTTGCACCACGAGAAAAAAAAGAGTTTCAAGAAGATTATCGAAATGTACCCGGTTTTTTTGAGTCATTTAAAATATGCTTTAAAAATAAATCATTTAGATGGGCAATACCTGCTTTTATGGGCGACTTTTTTGTAGATACTATACTTCCTACTATTGTACCATTATATGGTAAATTTGTTCTGAATATTGGAGAGGGTGAAACATTACTATTATCATTATTACTCGGCGTTGCATTCATAGCATCAGCAATATCAATAACTTTTATATGGAAACCCATCGCTAATCGGGTTGGAATAAGAAAAATGTGGATGATATCTTCAGCCGTATGGATTGCAACTTTAGCTCCTCTTATGTTTATCCAAGATAGAATATTTGGCTTCATCATTTTCTTCCTAATCGGTATAGGATTGGGAGGATCACTATATAGCAAAGATTTAATTGTTTCTGATATAATTGACGAGGATGAAGTTAATACGGGAATAAGACGAGATGCTAGTTATTTTGGAATATATATCTTTGTATTAAGATTAGCAAATGTTTTCGTGTTTCTTTCTATAGGCTTAGTTTTTACCAATGTAGGGTGGACAATTTTCGAGCCTGAAGCAGTGACTCCTGAAATTGTGTTAGGGTTAAGATTACTAAGTTTTGTATTTCCTGCAATAGCTTTAGTTGTTATTATCTTAGCAATGTACAAATTTCCATTAGATGGAATATATTTAGCAGAAGTAAAAGAGAAATTAGCAGTTATTCATGAAGAAAAGAAGTCAAAAATTGAAGTATAAATTATCTTTTTTTTTAATTTTTTAAAACTGTTTGAATTAAAATCTAAGTATTGCTCCTTTAGATGCAGAACTTACTAGCATTTTATATTTCAGAAGCGCTTTGCTTTTAATTTCTTTTTCAATTGGTTTCCATTGTTTCAATCTCTCCTGAATTTCTTCATTTGAAATCTCAACATCAAGCCTTCGATTAGGTATATCAATATTAATCACATCTCCATCTTCTAAAATAGCAATTGTCCCTCCTACATATGCTTCTGGGCTTACATGTCCTATGCACGGTCCTGAAGTAGCACCCGAAAATCGTCCATCAGTAATTAAAGAGACTTTATTTAAATCTCTTTTAACCATAAGATTAGCTGTCAAGGCTAGTAATTCTGGCATTCCAGGTCCTCCTTTTGGACCTTCATATTTGATAACTAGAACGGAATTATTTGGAATTTTATTCAATGCTAAGGCATGAATTGCGTCATGTTCAGAATTAAAGCATAAAGCAGGACCTTTAAATTTCACCATATCTTGGTTTTTTATAGCAGATTGTTTCACAACTGCTCCTTCTGGTGCTAAATTACCCTTCAATATTACTGTACCACCCTCTGGAAACACGGGATTGTCTAATGGTTTAATTACTAAATCATCTAAGACCTTTGCTTTCCGAATTTGTTTTCCAATAGACATTCCAGATACAGTGAGACAATCTAAATGGATATATTCTTTCAGTCTCTTTAAAACTGCAGAGATACCACCCGCTTTATATAAATCTACAATTCCGTATGAGCCCGAAGGGGAAACATTTACTATGGTGGGTATCTTTTTACTATATTCATTAAAAATTTCTAAATCAAGATCAATCTCCATTTCATGAGCAATTGCTGGAAGATGAAGAGCTGAATTTGTTGAGCCTCCAATTGCTACATCCACCATAATTGCATTTTCTAAAGAATCTTTAGTCATAATTTTTGAAGGTGTTATTCCTTTCTTCAATAATTCTAATACTTGACGTCCAGAATTTTTTGCAATTATGTATTTCATTCTAGTCATTGCAGGGATAGTAGCAGCATTGGGTAACGTCATTCCAAATGCTTCCATTAAGCATTGTGTTGTATTAGCGGTTCCCATCAATTCACAAGCACCATATGTAGCGCATGTTATACAATTTAACTTTTGAAGAAAATTACCATAAATGCTTTGGTCAATTCCCTTAAAATCTGGATTAAATCTGATCTCATAGAAATTAGGGCCTCCTGGAACACAAATGGTAGGGATATCTAGTCGAACAGCAGCCATCAATACTGCTGGATTTATTTTATCACAGCTAGAAATTGTAACCATACCATCTAATCTATGGGCTTGAATCATTAATTCTATTGAATCAGCAATTGTATCTCTCTGAGGAAGAATATACCGCATTCCTTCATTACCATTTGCCCATCCATCACATGGTGCAACGGTGCAAAATTCAAATGGGATTCCTCCTGCTTCGATAATGCCATATTTTACAGCTTCTGCAAGATCTCTTAAATGTTTATGTCCCGGATTTACTTCATTCCACGTATTTACAACACCAATAAATGGTTTTTCTTGTATTTCTTTCTCTTCAAGACCTAGACCTTGAATTATTCCAGAGGCTACATATCTAAACGGAGTATCTTTAACCACCTCAAAAATGGTTCTACTTCTCTTTTTTAAATCAATTTCATTATTAACCATCTTAATCTCCTACAATCATGTTAATCTATTTTTTTTTTGTGTTATAATCAAATTAATATCATTACAAAAATAATTTTTCACATATAGTACTAAAATACTTTTTAATTTGTGAAAATGATGGATGAAAAACTTATGGAATCTATACTTCAAGAATATTCCAGATTATATACTTGTGCAGTTTCAGATGCCATTGATGAATTGGGATTTGAACCAGGATTTATTGATGTTGGAATAAGACCTATGTGGCCCGGAGCAAGATTATTAGGTTTTGCAGGTACTCTGAAAATGGTTCCTTCTGAAGAACCACTTGATAGAAATATTATTGCTCGTTTAGTAAAATTCTTGAGAAAAATGCCAAAATTTCCAGTAATGTGCGTTGATATGTCAGATCAAATGATTGCTGCTGGTTTAGGACAGAGCACTAGTAGGATTCTTATGAAGTTGGGATTTAAAGGAGGTCTTGTCGATGGTCCTATACGGGATTTAGCCCAAATTATTGATTTAAAATTTCCCCTTTTTGCTAGAGGGATTATTTGTTCTTCAATTCGTAGTAGAATGGTGGTAGATTTGGATTCAGTAATGAAACCAATCTATTGTGGAAATAGAAGCATTAATCCTGGTGATTTGATTTTTGGGGATATAAACGGTGTTGTAATCGTAAAGAAGGTTAACATTAAGGATGTTCTAGAAAAATCAAAAGAAATGATATCTACTGACGCATGGTGGTTTGAACAACTAGAAAAAGGACGTGATCCATCAGATATCGAAAAAGAAAGACCATTACCATAAAAATTAAGTAGTTTTCAAATATCTTAAGATGAGAACATGAAATGGGAAGATATTCGAGCATTGGATGCCATTATTGATTTAGTTGAAGAATTTGTTGAAAAAAACATAATAAGAAAGAAAAAAGCTAATTTTAAGAAGATAAGAGAAAAATTCAATAATCTTAAAAATACAGAAGAAGAAAAGCAATTAAAGTTATTTCAAAACATTTTAACTAAGTTATTTTCAATAATCAAACGTGATGTACTCCCTAACACATATTTTATCATCGGGGGGCATGGAGGTATTATTATCAACGACATTGGTTTCTGTGAATTTGATTCTCCTAGCCTAGCAATAGAAGATTTATTAAAAAAAATGCAATTAGCCATAGAAACCAATATGCCATATAATATTGAAATAGCAACATCATGTTTGGAATGGTTAGATAAGAATTATCCAAATAAAATTAAAGAATTCTTAAGTATCTTCAAACGTGGGAGATTTGAAATTATAAATCCTTCGTATTCCCAGCCTTATAATTTATTAATAGGCCCAGAATCTAATATAAAACAATTTGAATATGGTTTAAATATATTAAAACGATTAGGGTTAAGTTCAAACATTTTTTATTGCTCGGAAAGTTCTATTCATCCTCAAATTCCTCAAATCTTGAAGGGATTTGGTTTAAAATATGGATCATTAAGAACTCGAATATTCGGAGTGAATCCCACCTCAAATTCCGCTTATATTAATTGGATTGGATTAGATAACACTACTATTGATTCAATGATTGATCAATCTGGATTATTTAATGGTGAGTATTGGCATGGAACATTCTTTAAGGAGTTGCCAAATCTATTATTTCAAGCAGTAGCTCGTCCTTTTATGGAATATATTATTTATTCCAATCTTGAAGATTTTAGAAATCCGCAATCTTATCAAAAAGAAATTTGGCGAGTGTCTAAATATTCAGAAATCTTTGGCAAATTTTTACTATGTTCTGAATTCTTTAAAATTATTAAAAAAGATGGTGAATATAAATATCAAAGGGACGAATTTCTACTCGGAGATTTTCTCTTTAAAGTCCCTGAATTATATTTGCAAAATAAAAATTCTGAAATTATACTTTTATCAGCAGAAATTATTAATTACATTTTAGGGATTTTTGAAAATAATACTAATGATATATTTTTTGAAGACCTATGGAAAAAACTTTTAATTTCGCAATCTCATGATTGTTATGCTGTACCTTATATCCGACCGGGTGATTATACTCAAATCCAGTTAAGTAATGAAGAATTTGAAAAGTTAGAAAAGAATCAATCCAATAATACAATCTCAGATTTAAGTATTCAAATCAATCAAGAAATACAGGAAAAATGCCAAAATTTTATTAATAAATCACTTTCGCATATAGTAAATGAATTAGGACAAATCAAAGATGGTTTTGAGCAATTATCTAAAAGATTTTTAGTGTTTAATCCTACACCCTATACCAGATATGATACAATTTCCATTTATTCAAATCAAGATTTAATATTAAAGACCATTGAGAAGATTCCTGGATTTGGATATAAAATTTTATCATTTCCTGAAGAACATAAACAAGAAACTAAAAAAGAATTAACTTTTTTCTATAAAATAGAAATTTTAAATGATTTAAAGACGATCCAAATTAAGTTTAATAAAAAGAAGGTTTTTGAATTAAAATTCAACACCAAGCAATCTTATGAATTGTATTTAAAAGCACAGTTCAAAGATTCCATCGAAGAAAGGATTAAAATAATAGGAAAATCAAAAAATCAAGCTTTTAAAATTGAAATAGTTCAATACAGAGATATTAATAGACTCGAATTTTCTATAGACTCAGGTTCATTACAAGAGATAATAATTATTCCTCTGTTTGAAATAAAGAAATCCATAATAAATTATCCCTTTGGAATTGAAGAGACGAGAAGATCGAAAATTCAAACTCTAGATTTTATGTGGTTAAAAGGATCCAATAAAGGTATAATTTATATTCAAAAAAACAGTCAGAGATTTAAAATAAATCGTAATAATTTTGAAATTCGAAATATAATCTCAAAAAAAGGAAAGTATGAATTTGCAATATCAATTATGGACGAGAATGATTCAATTTCCCCCTTATTCTATGTAAATTCATATTACTACAAATTTTTCGGAATTGAAATTAAAAAGAATCTTCATTTTACTAATAATGTTGATAAATTCCTTTCAATAGAACCCCCTATCTCAGTAATAAATCTTTGGAGACGTGAGAATGGGTCATTTCTAAGGTTGTTTAATCCGTCTAATAAACAACGTATAATTAAAATTACTGGAAAATTAGTAAAAGATCAATTGAAAAATATTAATTTTAATTATAATATTATATCATCATTCGACTCACATAATATAGAAATTGGTCCATGGAAGATAAGAACTTTAAAACTATAAAATATATCAAAAAAATCAATTTTTTGGATACTTTTCCAATAAAACCTGCTTCCTATTTTTTAAACTATCAAAATCATATTTCTGTTCGAAAAAGAAATCAAAGGGATCTTTAATATCATCTAAAAGTGGTTTTGAATATAAATTTTCATACAAATATTCTCCTTTTTCTGTTATTTTTACATTTTCACCATTAGATTGAGATAAAAGACCAAGATCAATAAGATTATTAATTATAGAAATTATTCCTTCTTCTTTAAACAAATATAAACCAAAATGAGATAAATCTGTATATATTAAATCTCCCTTTCTTAATGATTCTTGAAATAATTGATCCAATTGCTCGCTATTGAAATCTTTTTGGGTATTATCAGTAAGAACAGTAAGGATCCATTTAACAAGATATTCCTTAAAATTCTCTTCATAAGCCATTTGAAAACTTCCTAATTCTAAATCTTCCTCTTTACTAGTAATAAATTCTTTGAAAATTTCAATAACTTCTTTAAAGATAAAAAAACAGATAACTATTGCGATAATTGGGTCTAAATAATAGAGAAATGGTGCATTAGCAATCCTCCCATAATCCGAAAACAGAGCACCTATAATTATACCAATGGAAATGAGTATATTAACTCTCGAATCTATAGCACTTGCTACCAACGATGAATTTCTGCTCTTTTTTCCTACAAAATTTTTCAATGCTCTCATATATGTATTAAGGAATATTGATATCATAGCTATTATTATAATAATCAATGTATTTGAAATCTGATCAGGACCAAATATTAATGATTCAATTGAACTATATAACAGTGATCCACCGGCAAAAGCCATTAAACTAATTAAAATTATATTTACAAGTTTTTCTTTTCTATATTTAATACCGATACCAATTAATATAACAGCGATACAGTCAAGAAAATTTTCAAAACCCTCTGCTGTTAAAGATTCAGAATTAAATAATCCAATAAATATTTTAAGAAGACTTAGTATGAATAATCCAACAAAAGATTTTATAAGAACACTACTACTGGTTAAAATCTTATTAAATTTACCATTTTGATTAATTAGAGTATCAGTCCAAACTTTTCCTTGTTTCTGACCGTCTTGATTTAGTTTAACTATATTATCATCAATATCAGCTAATCTAAGTCCACACAAATGATAAATACTAGAAATTGATGTTTCTTCATCAAAATAAACATGAGGTATAAAGATATTAAAAGTCCCTTTTATTTGATTCTTTAATTCAGAAAATATTAGACTATTTTGGGGTGATCTTTTTAATTGTTCCATTGCAGCATACTCAACTCTATTGATTGGAAATAAATTCGACTTTCTTCTGTGGAATGCAACTGCAATAATCCTAATAAGAGGATTAATAGAGATCAATACCAAAATAATTAATCCTAAAAATAAAATAAAAATGCTGATAGGACTAAATCCTAAGTAACCTTCTCCTCTAGCTAATAAATCCGATAAAAAATAGAGTTGTACATAAAGAACAACAAGCCCAAACATAATCCAGGGAGTTATCAAAGATCTTACTACTCTTTTTATATGAAATTGTTTAAAGAAATCATTAATAGCTCGTCTAATAAAATGCCCTGTAAAGAAAATGCCAATATATGTTATCCAAAAACTATAGAAAAATGATTTTAGAAAAACAATTTCAATAATAGAAGAAGTTAAAGAAATTAGTAAATAAACCAGAAGGACTTTTTTGGGAGTTAATGTCATAGATTTCTTCTACCTATAAATTTAATATGTTTCCATAAAAGTTTTAAATTGGATTATAAGTAAAATTAATTCATTTGTATATATAATAAATTATTTGGATCTGTCTTAAAAAGATTATTTATACTCAAATTAGCATTAACACAGGATTAAGGATTGCATAAAATTTAACTTTTTAAATATTTTGGATTTAGTATCATTTCTGTAATTCTATTTATAGCTAAATAACTTTTTGAATTTTCAGAGATATCGATTATTGATTTTCCCTTTATTTCAAATTTGGTAATATTATTATCTTCTGGAATTTCTCCCAAAAGAGGTAGTTCAAGTTCATTTAGCTTCTTAAGGATGAAATTAATGTTTCCCTTAACTCTATTCAAGATAATGCCTAACTTTTTGTATTTAGTGAATTTTTTAGCACTTTTTCGAATAGTATCAGCAGTTTCAATACTTCTTATTGAAATATCTGAAACAATTAAAAGAATATCAACAGTTTCTATTACCATTCGATTGATCTGTTCCAGACCAGCTTCACAATCAATTAGAACTATATCAAAATCTTTAGAAATAGAACCAATAACTTTCCGTAAAAGAGTATTTGAAGGACAAAAACAACCAGGCCCCTCTGGTTGACCTATTGAAAATAAACTGAATTCTTTATTTTCAGTTATAGCATTATAAACTTCAAAGTCTATATTTTCCGCTACTTTTTCGAAATCTTGTGCTTTTGTTAAAATCTCATCTATAAATTCTGTTCTTAATTTCTCAAGACTTCTTTCTGGAACTAGCTTTACCATATGACTTAAATGAGGGTGCGTCGGATCCGCATCAATTAAAAGCAATTTAAAATCATATCCTTTTGAAATACTCTTTGCTAAGAGAGTCGTTATAAGAGTTTTACCAGAGCCACCCTTTCCCACAACCGAAATTATCAGTGGCGTTTTGTAATCTTTTTTTTTCTTCATAATAACTAAAATTCTATAATCTTATTTCTCAATTTTTTTTCTTTCAATTAATACTTGCTTAATTTGATAACATTCTTTTTGATAAGGACAAATTTCACAACCCCAATCATAATCACAGTCAATTCTTTTTTTCCAATTTTCTATTTTCTTTAACCATTTTTTATTTATATGTGTATTAATTTTAGAAGTAATCTTAATAAACTCATCTATTACGTTTTGATATGTATTAACAAAAAAAATCTCTATAGATTCAATTAAATCCTTAAATTTTTGCTGATATAAGTAAAAGATTGCATTTCCCAAAAATTCAAATGTAAAATTCATTGTTATCTTCTCACTAATTCTACACCAAAATTTCCGAGGAATTGTTCTTATTAAAAATCCTTCTATTCCATTCGATATAAGATTAAATTGCCTTAAAGAAGCCCAATCGTTTTCAGTAATAAATTCTCCACCAATTAGGATTATCATTCCAAAATCGATAGATGGTTCTGTTATATCCCTAATATTTTGTCCAATTAGAGTTATTCTTCCGTTATTTATGTGAGTAATAAAATCTGGATTAGAAAAGGGATATACTAAAGAGAATGACTTTTTATTAATACCGCCAAGTTCTAATTTTGTTTCTTCTTGAAGAACTATCTCTTTATGCTTATTAAGTTCAACTTTTATATTAAAATTTTCAAATAACTTGAGTGGATCCGGATTTTTTTGATAAATAAAAACATTCTTCCCTTTTTGGGATTCAGAAGTAATATAATTCCTTAAATTATCAAGAATTTCTTCAAATAATTCTATTTTCATAAAATTCCAATTATGATTCTATAAAGATAATAAAAAAAAGAGGATTTATAGTTTTATCTCTTAATTGTTTTATTAATTAATTCCGAAAGATCATAGGTTTTTATACTATCATCTTTAATATTTGTTTTGAATTGGTTTAAACAGAAAGGACAGCAAGAAACTAATGCTTCAGCAGTTGTTTCCTTCGCTTCTTCAATTCTTTCGTTCGCAGCAAAGCTAGATAACTCTTTAAATGCTGATCTCACCCCTCCTCCAGAACCGCAACACCAAGCGTTTTGTTTATTTCGTGGCATTTCAATTAATTCAATTCCAGGAATGTTCTTTAATACTTCTCTAGGGGGTTCATAAATTCCCATATGACGGCCAATATGACAAGGATCATGATATGTTATTTTCATATTCAAATTATTCTCAAATTTTACTTCACTACTATTTAATTTCTCCAAAATAAACTCAGGTAAATGAAGTACCTCAATACCATGCTCAAGTTCGAATTTCTTAGGGTATGTTTCTTTTAACATTCGATAACAACCTGCGCATGAGGTTATAATTTTTTCAATACCTTCATTTTTGAAGATATCTAAATTAGTCTTAGCAATCATTTTTGCTTGTTCAGTTTGACCAGTCATATATACAGGAGATCCACAACAATGCTCATCTTTAAGAATTTTAAAATCGACTTGTAGGGAATTCAATATTTCTGCTGTATTGATTGCGATATCTTGTTCTCTATAACTAGTCGTACATCCAACAAAATATGCTAATTTTGCATCTTGAGATTGTTTTATGTGAGAAGGTACCCAATTTGCTCTATTTTCATGCTTTTCCATATAAGGATTATATTCCAAACCAACATGTTCAGAATACTTTTTTTGTTCTGGCATTGGTCCTAAACCCTTTTGAACAGCTTTTTCTCTCATAGCCATTAACCATTCTCCAGCATAATAGTGAATTTCAGGGATCTGACATTGTTGAGCACACGCTAAGCAAACAGAACATTGGTAAAATATATTTGCTAAATTTTTCGTCCATTTTAACCGATCAGAACTTACTGCCCATGTTAAAAGATTCTTACCTCCAAGATAATATGCTTCAAATTTTCCGAATTCTCCTGAAGGACAAACACGAGGCCACCCATTTTCGTGAAATGCATTTCTACACGTACCACATTTTCCACATTGATAAAATATATCTTTATAATAATCTAAATCTTTGTTACGATCGAGTTTTTCTATATCTGGTATATTAGTCATTTGAGTTATTCCCTTATCATTCAAAAATTTCATTTCTTTCTCCTTTGGAATATTAATCACCTTCAATTCCTTGTCCTGGATTCATTATATTATTAGGATCCAGTAATTTTTTTACTTTTTTAATTAATTCATTTGTAGTGGGTAAAGTTTTGTTTTTGTGATGTTCAACAACCCACAATGGTGGTTTGTACATGATGACACCATCCAATTCATGAACAGCATCAAAGATTTCTTTTAAAATTTTCCTTGCTTTTTTGATATCTTCTGGATCATTTTTATTGAAACATATATTGGCTCGAGCAACACAATAATGTCCACCAAACATAATTCTACTATAAAATTGAGGCGGTTTATCATATTTGAGAGTTATCTCTCTGGCTATATTGTAATATCTTGCGATATCACTTGTTGAGCAATAGGAACCAATCCATTCACCACCACCTCCACGAGAAAAGTTCCAACACCCCCATGCTTGAACAGGTGTATAACCTCCGAAGCCTGGAAAGATATCAACAAAAGCACCTCTCATGTTACTTGGAAATGATTCTAAAAATGATTTTGCAGTTTGAGGTTTGATATTAAATTCATTGCAAATTTCTTCCATAGCTTCACATTGAGCTTTATTTTGACCTTCAGTATAAGCCTGTGTTGTCACTAATCCTACAAAATCTGGTATTCCAAGTTCTACAGGATTGATAGCAACACTTTTCTCATTAAATCCTTGCATCCCTTGGCACCATCCCATATTTACAAATATTATATCAACTATTCCTAACCCTGCTTTCGCAAGTTTCAGTAACAAAAGTACTCCTTGATCGACTGTTTGTGCTAAAATTACAATATCCTCTCGGTATGGTAACCTTGGCCATATTTTTATGGAGGCTTTTGTTACAATTCCTGTTGTTCCCTCCCATCCAATAAATAATCCTGCTAAATCTGGTAATGGTTGCCTACCATACCATTTATTTGACATACTACAAGATCCTACTCTAACTAGTTCTCCAGAACCTAATACAACTTCTAACCCATTAGTAAATTCTGCTCCTGTTCCTCCTATCATGCCAAGATCCCACATTCCGTAAGCCAAGCATGATGGAACTACACCCGTACCTGGAGGAGAAAATGTTACTCCTGTTCTAAAATTTGGATGATGCTTATTAAGATAACCTACAAAATCAGCCCAAGTAATTCCTCCTTCAACAACAGCATACATATCATCTTCATTTACCTCAACTACTCGATTCATACGCCGTAAGTCTACAACAATTCCACCTTTTCGAGGTGTAGCAATAGACCCAAAATTTATCCCTGAAACCCAAGGAACAACAGGAATTTTGTGATTGTTTGCGAATTTTACAATTTCTTGAACTTCCTCCGCTGTTCCGGGCATAATAACGACATCACATTTACCTTCTGGTTCTGCGGTTATAAAGTCATAATGATATAAAAATTGTATTTCAGGTTCATCAGATACATATCGATCTCCAACAATATTGCTTAATTCTGCTACTATACTACTATTGTTCATACTAAATCCTCTTTTTTGGAAATTTAATTTAAAATTACAATATTTAAAGATATTTATATAATGATATTAAAGTGTTTTCATGTAATTAATAGAATCAAAAGTCTTTGAAAAATCGATTCTATATTCTTTTACATAAGTGTCTGAGCAAACAATTTGATTTTTTCTCTAATTATCTTTTCAGAAGCAAATCGAGCATCACCTACATCCACATCAATTAAAAGCATAGGTATGCCAACTTCGTCGCGTAAAGCTTCTCTTAATATCTGAGGAACGCTTCCAAATTGTTTGCATCCTATATGTGAGGTAAAGATAAAACAATCAGCAGAGTAATCTTTTGCTAATTGAACACATTCATCAATAAAAGAGTAATAAAACTCAGCAGATTGCTTAACCATGGGAGCTTCCATTGACTTTTTTGCCATACCATATAGCATAGTATCTAAATCTGATTTAGTATTAATTGGTTCAGCAAAATTATAATTAAATATATCAAATAGAATTGACATTCCTAGATGGCGATCTAACCATTCCCCAAGTTCTAAATCAAAGAATATAATCATATATGGCCAAATACTCCTAACTTTTTCCTCTCCACCATGGTGTTCATTATTTTTATATCTTTCTTTCGCAATTTCTAGCATATCGTTATAATAAAGAACTTTTTCATTACGACCCGAAAAATATATTGCAGCAGCTGCTGACATTGCATTAAACATATTCTCCACGGGACACGGCTTTGCTTTTTTCAATTCGAAAATTTCTAATTGCATTTTTGAAACTTGATTTTCTAACTCAATTGCTTCTCTTAATTTTTCATAATCAGGCTCCTGATTAATAATTTTACCTAATTTTTCTATTCCTAGTTTTATTTGTTCTCCATGGTAATGATAACTCTTTTCCTCTTTTAGAAAGGGTAAATCGGGAGCAATAAGCGGAATTTTCTTATAATAAGAAAAAAAGGGGTATGATGCATAAGTATTATCACATGGAGCTGTTGGAGTTATAATAGCATCAAATTTGAATAGATCATCCAATGTCATCCCCATTGTACCTTTCTGAGAGGTACAAGTGTGAAATGGGTGACCCCAATTAGTAATTAAATCATAATATGGTTCAGAGCCGTGTGGTAATAATGCTGCTAATAAATAGGAAACAGCTTCTATACATACAGGCACACATTCGAAACATGAGAGATATTCTGTAGGGAAAGAGAAATGATGGCCGATTATGGGTAAACCTTCTCTTGCTTTTTGAATATATTCTTCCATTACTGATTTTAAAAGTTTCAATCCTATTCTTAATGAAGGAATTCCATGATCTGGGAGTATACCTTCAATTAAATTATATGTTGATGTAACTGATTCATGCAACATTTTATAGGGAATAATTCTATTTTCTAATTCTGCTTTATCCACCAATTTTTTCTACCAAATTTAGAAGTTCATAATATTAAATTTTAAGATATTGTTTGAGTAAACATGCTTATTTTTTCTTTAAATGATTTTAGGGATGTCATTCTAGCATCTCCAGCATCAAATTCAATCAATAACATTGGTATACCTACTTCTTCTTTTAATGCTTCTCTTAAAAGTTGAGGAACTGAACCAAATTGTTTACATGCTATACTTTGCGTATAAATAAAACAATCTGCGGAAAAATCTTTAGCAAAATTTATACAATACTCAATGAAAGGGCCAAAAAACTCTGTTGATTGCCTCACCATGGGAAATCCCATAGATTTTTTACTCATTCCATAAAACATTAGATCTAAATCAGATTTAGTATTAATAGGATCAAAAAAATTATAATTAAAAATATCAAATAGAACACTCAATCCTAATTCCCAATCTAGCCATTCCATTAAATCAATCGAGAAAAATGTAATCATATATGGCCAAATTGACCTAAGTTTTTCCTCTCCACCATGATGTTCTTTATTCTTATATCTTTTCTTTACTACACTCAACATTTCTTGATGAAAAGAAAGATTCTCGGGGGTCCCAGCAGTAAAGATAGTCAACCCAGCAGAGATCGCATTATATAGATTCGATATTGGACTTGGTTTAGACTTAATCATTTCAAAAATTTCTAATTTTAACTTAAGAACTTGATTTTCTAATTCAATAGCTTCTTTCAATTTGTGATAATTAGGTTCTTGACCAATAATTTTACCAAGTTTTATTATTCCTGCTCTAAGTTGATCAGCATAATATTTATAGCTTTTTTCTTCTTGTAAAAAAGGCAGATCAATTAATACAAGCGGAAATTTCTTTTCATATTTGAAAAAAGGGTAAGAAGCTATTGTACAATCACATGGTGCTGTAGGGGAAATTAAAGAATCAAATTTAAATAAATCATCCAAAGTCATTCCCATTGTGCCTTTTTGAGATGTACAAGTATGGTAGGGATGTCCATAACTGTGCATCATATCATAATATTTTTCGGATCCACCTTCTAAGAATGTTGCTAAAAAGTATGAAGTTCCTTCAATACATACGGGAACACAATCAAAACACTTAAGAAATTCTGCAGGAAAGGAAAAATGATAACCAATAACAGGAAGTCCTTCCTCTGCTTTATTAACATAATCTTTTAAAACAGATTCCATCTTTTGCAGACCTATTCTCAAAGAGGGAATACCCTGTTCAGGTAATATACGTTCTACTAATTCTCTTGTTGCTGATGTAGAATTTAATAATATTCTATAAGGAATAATTCGATTAAGATTCTTATTTTTGTTTCCTATTCATACCACCAGATTCTTAGAATTTTAAATCATTTCTAAAAACGCTTCTATACGAGTTTGTAAACGAGTTGTATCCGCTTGATAAAATTCTCTATCTATATTAAGTATAGGTATATCAAGATCTTTCAATTCATGTGAATAGAGCATGTTATCGCACCCATGGAGATCACAATTATTGATGCGTTGCAGTAAAACTCCTTCAATTTTCGCCCTTTTAATTTCTTCTTTAAGAAAATCGAGCCTTCGTTCATGATCATCCATCATTCTTGGACATGATAACCTGTAGTATAACCTTCGAGAGATACTTTCTAATGGATCTTCATTAGTTTTCAATTCTACATCATCAGTAAAATTACGAGTTCCAAAACATAATACATCAGAAGCTATAAAAGCACCTGAATTTTCTATTAAGTTTGTAAAATGAATACTATCAACAACACTACCCACCAGTATAATTCTTTTTTTATTAGACACATCAATTGTTTCACGTTCATTTAAGAAACTAATTATTCTTTCTAAATGTTCATTAGCAATCTCTTTAGGTACTGAAGAATTTGACATGTTAATTTGTAGGGCTTCGCTACCACTAAGTTTAGGATTAGACTGAATTCTTAATTTATGAACCTCCCTTAATAACCTTCTATTCTCATTATGGATCTTAATAGAATTTTTTAATTTGGTAGATGTTATCTCTGAAATTTTAAACTTTTGTTCCAATTCTTCCTTAAATTCCTCAATTTCCTTTTTAAACCACTCGAATCCCTCATTAGTAATAATATGAGGTAGGGCTATATAAAATCTCTCAACCGTCTTATTGAAATTATCCCGGTTGAACACTTTTAAGTCAAATAATTCAAACATTCTTCGACTATGATCACAGCTATTACAGACTGCAAAACCATCTAAAAAATCATAAATTCCTTTTAGTGCCATATCTAGTGTTGCTCTAACGAATGAACAAGTAAACCGCACCATGTAAATATCACCTAAATCAGTGTCTTTGTTTCCAGTTGCCCTTATTCGAAATGGTAACAAATCGGCGGCATATAATAATTCTTCTGGAATATAAGTACAATAATAACCAATAACTTTTTTACCTATTTTTTGCCAATTTTCAACATAAGAATTTTTAATAATATTAGATATAGATAAAAATGGATCTTCATGTAAATTAATAAAATCTCACCTTAACTTTTCTTTTTATACATAGAATGTTTACCAATCATTAAACATCTTGCCAACTTTAATGCAGCAATGTAGGATCCCTTAATTCTTGCTTTTCCAGGAATTATATATTTCAAAAGTTTTAATACTCCAAGGATATTATGCTTTGAGCGAATAATATTACTAATCACTTGAAGAATTTTCTCTTTCTTAACTGTGATAATTATTGATGCAGCGGGATTCTTAGCTTTTTCAGCATGGCAGTTGAATTGCTCCTTATCTGAAGTTAAAATGAAGGTTATATAACCTCCTAATTCTTTTAAATATAATTCAATTTCTTTACCCTCATATTTTCCTACCTTCCTAAAGGGTTCATCTTGTCCATATAAATCAACAAGCATTTTAGCTAGTCTAGCAATATTTAGAATCTTTGTTTCCTTGATTAAATTCTCTGCTTTAAATTCTCTATTTAAATTGTGAAATTTTTCCATTTGAGTGATATCATCCACCATACATTTGAAATTTTGGGAGAATTTGAAGATTTTTTTACTATTAACGTACTGAATATTATTATATGATTTTTTAATTATTTAAAACTTTATTTGAAAAATAGAAAGGAATGTCAATTTTGAATAAAAGAACATCTTTTTTTTTAAATCAAAAACATTCTTAGGTAAGATAAAATATCAGAAAATAAAGCTAAAGTTAAGGAACTCGATTTTAAAGAATAACTTAAAATCTTTTTTTTATTAATACATTTAACATATCAAATTTACATTTATAATGGAGAACCTTAGTGAGTGTCTATAAAGAGGATATCGATGAGGCTAAAGAGCGTATGAAGGCATGGTGGGATCATGAAATAATTGATCGCCCTTGTATAGCTTATTATCTCCTTTCAGATTCAAAAAATCTAAATATGAATCATCTTTTTGAGTATTTTGGAATGCCATGGTACTTAGCACAAAATTGGGATAAATTTGAAAAATATCTTTCAATAATTGAAGAAATCTTTGGAAGTATATCATTTGGAGGTGAAGCTATCCCTCGTCTTTTTCCAAATTATGGCCCAGGAATTATGGCTTCTGTTTTTGGAATAACACCGAAGTTTCAATCAGGAACAGTTTGGTTCCATAAAGATACATCTTTAGAGGAAATTGTACCTCTTTTAGAGAGAGTAGAATTAAATAAAAATAATCCTTGGTATACTCGCTTATTAAATATAACAGAATATGTAGCTAGAAGAGCTGGAAATGAATACTCTATAGCATTAACTGATCTTGGTGGTGTAATGGACATCTTATCTTCATTCCTAGGTCCTACTAAAATAATTCTCACTATGAAACGACAACCAAGTATTATTGATACGTGTCGATCAATTATTCTTGAGAAATTATTAAAAGTATATAATGCTCTTCAAACAATAATTGAGCGACATGTGGATGGATGTAATAGTTGGATGCCAATTTGGTGTCCAAAAAGATGGTATCCTATTCAATCTGATTTTAGCGCAATGCTTTCTCCAAAATATTTTAGAAGATTTGTATTA
>Ga0209635_10000313_pt1 | contig 32116 bp, 35 predicted proteins | sample DeeMarSWOR230_32_FD_187463 | JGI IMG/M metagenome (GOLD analysis project Ga0209635, IMG submission 187463) | Marine sediment microbial communities from White Oak River estuary, North Carolina - WOR-2-30_32 (SPAdes) (version 2) | ecosystem: Environmental > Aquatic > Marine > Intertidal zone >...
CGTGGGGCTGTAGCTTAGTCGGGAGAGCGCCTGCTTTGCAAGCAGGAGGTCAGGGGTTCGAATCCCCTCAGCTCCACTTATATCAGAATGTTCTACGCATATATCCTTCAAAGTGAGACAAGTAATAGATATTATATTGGTTCTACAAAGGATATATCTCGCAGAATAACTGAGCATAATCGGGGAAAAAGCAGTTCAACAAAGACTTATCGTCCCTAAAAGCTGGTATATTGCGAGTGTTTTCAAACTCTGGCCGAAGCCAGACAAAGAGAGCGAGAGATTAAATCGTGGAAAAGTCCCAAATATATGAAAAGGATCATTAGGTTGAATGCCTAATCAGGCAGAGCGTCCCGATTGCATCGGGAAGGTCAGGGGTTCGAATCCCCTCAGCTCCACTTTTCCACTTTCTCGGCTCGCGGTGCCCAGATATAAAACTCACATCAGCCTTCTTCAAAATACGATATCCCTATCGCACGATTGGTTCTCACAATACTCGGTTTCCTGTTCCTTTACATCATGTTACAACCTCTTTAAAATAGCTGTAATAGGTTGTAATTGATATGTATACTTCGTATCCGACTTGCATCTCTAAGCTCATATGATTATTAAGAACCGGATATGGAATCAATATCAAGGATAGAATTGAAATGAACCGGGGTAAATAGTGCGTGCACTGAGGTATTCCGTTCGACCTCTGCTGGTACTGAAATATTTCGGCCAGCTCTGCATCGTTCTGGCACTGCTTACGCTGGTGCCGCTAGTTGTATCCATTATACTCGGCGACTACCGTGTTACACTCCGGTATGCCGTTGTTGTGGCGGGTGTCTTTGTTATGGGTTTTTTCCTGCAAAGGCTGCCGACCCCCAGACGCATCCAAACGAACGAAGCTATGGTCATTACCGCTCTGGCGTTTCTATTTGCGCCGATGGTGATGACCTGGCCTATCATGGCCTCCGGCTTAAGCTTCACAGATGCGCTATTCGAGACCATCTCCGGCGTAACGACAACAGGCTTGAGCGTTACGGCTTCAGTGGCAGATAAACCGGCTATTTTTCTATTTTCCCGTGCCTGGATGCAGTGGGTTGGGGGGCTGGGTATCGTGGTTCTTTTCGTGGCAACCATGATTCGGCCGGGTCTAGCAGCCAAGCGTATCGGCGATTTAGAAGACTATGAGGAGGACCTGGTCGGTAGTACCAGGACACATGCTCGCCGTGTGCTTATTGTCTACTCAATTCTGACCGGTTTCGGCATTATCATATTAGGGTTGCTGGGCGCCGGATGGTTCAACAGCGTAATATACTCTCTTTCCGCAGTATCTACCGGGGGGTTTTCGCCTCATGATGCCAGCCTAGCAGGACTTAATAGTTCGTGGCTGCAAGGGATGGTGATATTGCTATCAGTGGCAGGCGCTATTCCTCTGGTTTTATACTTTCGCTCCTTTAAAGAGGGCGTAAGAGTGTTAATACGAGACCGCCAGCTGAAGGGGCTTCTTATAGCCGGCTTGGTGGCAGCGTTACTTATGGCATTGTTTCTCACCCAGGATGGTTTTAGCTGGATTCAAGCCCTCCACCATGGAATATTAAATGCTTTTTCTGCTCAATCAACGGCGGGCTTCTCTACATTGGATATTTCTCAACTCAACGCTGGTGCAAAACTTACGCTCATTTTTTCTATGTTTCTGGGCGGTGGCATCGGGTCTACTGCCGGAGGCATCAAGATTCTGCGTTTATTTATTTTGGTGCAGTTACTCTATATTTTTCTACAGCGCCCCAGTATGCCCAGGCAAGCTGTTGCCGAAGCTAGTCTTGGCAGGCGCCGGCTGGAAACAGACGAGATACAGAACGCTCTAAGCATCGTTTTTGTTTTTCTGGCGTCCATTGGGATTTCATGGCTAATATTTGTAGGCATGGGACATAACCCGCTTGATTCGTTATTCGAGGTTGTCTCGGCGATTGGTACAGTCGGGTTATCGTCCGGAATAAGTGCTCCCGACCTGCATCCACTCCTTAAGGGAGTTCTATGTGCAGATATGCTCCTTGGGAGATTGGAAATTATTGCCTGGTTAGTGCTATTCTATCCTCGGACTTGGATTGGTAGAAGACTGGAGGAATAATATGAGGATTGTATTTTCAGGAGCCAGCCCGGTAACGATTACAACAGCTAGAACATTGATAAAACAGGGACACGAAGTGATTATTATAGAAGTCAATAAGGAAAAAATCGATCAGATTTGCGATGAACTGGATTGCAGCTTCCTGCATGGCGATTCGGCCAAGCCGGCAGTACTCAGTCAAGTTGATCCCAAAAACAGCGATATTCTATTTTGCCTGACCAATAGCGACCAGATTAATATCATCACATCCCTGCTGGGACGCTCGATGGGCTTTAAACGCGTTATAACCAGCATCGAAGATACGGATTTGGTGCAATTGTGCCGTGAACTCGGTCTTGAAGATACTATTATCCCGGTATGGGCGTTGAGCCGGTACCTGGACAATATGGTACACGGACTCGATAATATCAATTTATCCGCGTTGTTAAAGGAAGACGCTAGATTTTTCACTTTTACGGCTGGTGAGGATGACGCAACTTGTGTTAGTGAACTGGGACTTCCCAAAGATGCCAAGGTCATTTTTTACTATCGTGACAATAAATTTCACTTTGCTGAGGACGACACAAAACTCCGTAAAGGCGACGAGATTGTCATCTTAACCCATAGCAAAAACCTTCCTGATTTTAATGAACGCTGGTATCCGAAGGAAGTCGACACTAAGAATCCCAAGAAATGACCCCGCTCCACCACTTACAAATCCGCAAATACCTGGGGGGCCATTTCCTTTACTATCTTCCGTATTTCTTAGGCGGCAGCTCTAAACTCTGGTTTTCGAAATGATAAGACAGCAAGTTGTGTTTTGTGCCGATGATTCTGATTTCGTTTGCCATCACGCGAATGTACTATCCTCTCTTTGCTTTCCGCCTGATTCTATCTAGCACTCGTCTGCTTTCATAGGGCATAATGAACAGCTTGTAGGCTTCTTCGGGTATTGGGGAGCCATATCTCTCCTCAACCTTATGGCGCTCGACAAATTTCTTCTCTACGTTCCTACACGGATACAGCGGACAATAGGCACAGTTTTCAATGTTTCTGGCCATGACGCAGGGGCGCACCTCGCAGTCTCTGGTTATTAGCACTGGATTTTGGCTGTCATTGGTCATGCAGCCGTCACAGTAACATTCTTCCAGAGTCAGCTTATCGCCGTAATATTTCTCTAGGCCATCACGGAATTTTCGCCGGTTCCGCTCATCTTTCTTGAGATTCTCTCGATAAATCAAGCAAAGACTACACTTATAACCACAGCGCGCTATGATGTTAGCCATTTCAAAGCCTCCCTGATGTCATCAGCCACCATCCGTCGCTTGGATTTCTCAATGAGGAAGTTCTTTCCAGCCGGTGTGTATGAGGGAAAAACTCTTCTATCTCCTTCGTAGTATGGCCGACCCCTGATTTTATAGGTCGAACCGGACGGAATTACCTTCCTCCCAGTCTGTTTCTTCCAGATATCATTCATCATTTTTATCGCTACGTCGCCCATGAGCATAAATACCTTGATAGCCGGAAACAGGGCAAGCTCCTGCTCGAGCAACTTTGAGCAATTCCTCATGGTTTCCGGAGAGATGGTACATTGTGTTTTACCACACTTGATGGCGGTGGTTATGTATACTCCCGAATCGAGAATATCCTGCATGGATGACACGGCAGTACCAGCATCTCTAAAGGCCTGGATGATTGTCTGCAAATAAAACGGATTTCCAGTAGAGTAGAAATAATCTGCCTTTTCATTGGGCGGAGCTTCTGTTATCATTAGCACTCTGACCTTTTCGTCATCGACTTCTATTGAGGGCATGATATAGCTGTTGCTGTCTATATCCAGACAAGGAAAATCAATACATCTTACCTTATCGCTTATCTTCATTTGTATCCTCGATTCTATTCAGCTGGCAATCCTGTCAATCTGTGTTTTTTGCTTTGGCATCCCATATCGTGAATGGGAGACAGGCAAGGCTCACATGATTCACATCAATCGTTTCCTCGACTGGGCTATTCACACATCCGCAAATACCTGGGGAGCTATTTCCTTTACTATCCTTCGTATTTCCTCGGCGACAGCCCTGAACTCGGGAAGCGCTCGTTTGGATGTGCGCAGCTTGATGATATGGCGAATTTCCCGGAAATTCCAGGTGCAGATTATCTGGGTCTCACAGGCGTTGGGAAGGACATAGCGAGCAATCTCAGCTTTTATCCCCTTGGCCAATAAGTCGCTATAGGCTCGCCAGCAAGTCGTCATTACCTCCTCGAATTGGTTATGAGCAGGTTCGTTGTCTTTGATTGGAGGCGGCTCGATATATCTTGGCTCGGTTTCTTTCACATACCGCTGGCTTCTCTGGCTGTAACTTGCCAGTCTATGCCTGACAAGCTCATGGGTCAGGGCCCGGCTGGCACGGATGTAGAAGGTAGCACAGGCATGTTCAATCATTGACTCATGCCCAACATCCAGCCACTTCTGAATTCGGTCGGGTACCGTGCCTGTTTTATCCTGTGTATCCCAACACAGCCTGCCCGCCGTCTCTATCAATTTTTCGGCATCAGGGGTGACGGCAAGTAACTTCACCTCCACGTCATACTTATCGGTCATCGCCGACTTTATAATACCATCAGTGCCAAATTGGTGCCAACATTTGACTGGCATTTTCGTTAGGCATAGAATCTTTTAATAGGTTTAGAAGACTATGACAAAGTTAAAAGAAAATCATCTAGAATGGGCTCTTAAACACCTTCAAAAATATTCCCATAGCGATTTTTATCCTAAGCTTTTTGAATTCGCTGCAATATCACATAATTGGCAAGCAGTTAAAGAATACATATTGTCACTTGATATGTCTACGTATGAGCCTAAATCGCCAATGATACACCTTGCTCCTAAACCAAACACCACTTTTCGCGTAGCACATCAACTAGACCCGATTGATTCTCTTATATACACAGCCCTAATTCGAGAAGTATGTGATACTATTGAAAAATACCGAATCCCCGAATCTGAAAATATAGCTTGTTCATATAGAATTAAACCTGATACGGAAGGCTCATTTTTCTCCAGAGATACAGGCTGGGATATTTTCACATCCAGAACTGATGACCTTATAAAAACATTCGAACATGGTTATGTCATGGTTGCTGATATTACCGATTTTTACAATCAAATATACACGCATCGGATCAACTCTCTTATATCAGAAGCTAGTAAAGGCGCTTATGATGAACAAGCTACAATAATAGAAAAGTTTTTGTTAGCCATGAATAGAAAAACATCCAGAGGTATCCCTGTAGGACCTGCGCCAAGCATAATATTGGCGGAGCTCATAATGGCCAATATCGATAATTTTATTCGAGACAATCATACGAACATGTTTGTTCGATATGTAGACGATATCCGGATATTCTTTGATACCGTTGAGGAAGCCGTAACAACTCTCCATGACTTAACATCTTTTCTCTACTCATATCATAGGTTAGTTCTTTCGAGTGAAAAAACTAGAATCCTAAAAGTTGAGGAATTCACCAGCAAATACGCGCTGGATGAACAAAAAGTTGAAGAGGCAGCTATTATGGATGAGGCTGATGAACTCACGAGTGCAAAGATGGAAGAATTAATCGAAAATCTACCTCCGTATAGTGGTGACTTCGACTATGACGAGGAATATGAGGAAACGCTCCAAAAAATATTAACTGATGAACAATTTTCGCTTCTAGCAAGTGCGTACTACAAACTCGTTGAACGAGCTGTAGCTCCTCCAAGAGAATATACGATGCTTCGACATGTACTTCGACAAGCAGCGAGATATCGTATTCGCAGCATAATACCATTGATATTAGATAATTTTCATAAGATCGTTCCAGTTATACGCGAAACAGTAATTTATCTAAATGCCGTAATAAATAATAAAGTCATCCAAGAAAACCAGGCCAGATTTGAGCAAATATTTTCTCATTTTTTCATGACGCTTCCCTTTGTAAATCTATGGGTATCTTATTTGCTACAAAACGATAGCTTTAATGAGATAAACCTTCCTGCCAACTATAGACGCATCATTTCAACGAGAGACCAAGCTCTAATAGCATTAAGAAGGCAGGATACAACCTGGGTTAGAAGTTATCGCGAGAAAATCGACTTACTAGGCTTTTGGGACAGAAGGGCGGCATTATATTCCTTTTCACTTTTACCAGCAAGCGAAATGCTTCCACTAATAACATCTATCGCTGCAAGCGGTGATATCATAGATAAGTCCGTAGCTTCATTGATGTCTTCCAAAAAGAAAACCTAAAACATAATTTTGCACTGACCCATGTAAATTCAAAAGATTCTTTAGCTCATATGCCCAAATCGAGCTTCTTAAATCAAACCAGCCTCGATAACCTCTTTCGGAATCTTCTGGCCCCACTTGCTTTCAAGAAGGCGGGTAATTTCAGCTTCACTTACCTTGGCAGCTAGTCTTGCCTAGGCACTCGCCATACATCCGGCTGCTTGCTTTACAATAGGTCGCCGGTCAGTGCTTAGCTGTTTGAAAACAGTTGGCAGAGATATTACATAACTGAAAATGCTGAAAGTATCCGGATTTATTACTATCCTTTGTCTATCGGAATTCTCTCTTAATAGTCGCTAAAACTTCACCATATACTTCAGCTATGGCATTCTTCTTAAATCTAATTGAGTTCACTCCATGTATGTTCGAGAATTCTTCAACCTCCTCTTCTAATAATATAATTGCTTTCCGTCTACCTAAACGTCCTTGAAATAAACCCAATTCATGAATCACATTTTCTCTTGCATGCATTTTCCCTTCAGCGTCTTCATCCTCACCAGTAAAAACCAATAAAGCAAAGGAACTGGTTTTGAGCATATCATCAAGAACTTCTTGAACAGTCAGACCGGCTCGGGCCCCTATTTCATAGGCTTTTACCTCCAGACCATGTTTTTCATGCAAGTGGTCTTTTAGCTCTTTCCACTGATTGTTATGACCATGTCCAATGAATATTTTCGGCCCTATAACATTTTTATTCGGAACTTTCTTTTCCACTTTCTTTTCCGGCACCTTACATTTTTCAGCACTTTCATCAAATATGTTGAATATTCGTATGATTTGCTCTCTTTTTTCCATTCCTATGATCAACTCTGTCTCAGCTTTCCTATATTCATCTTCACCGTGGACCATCAACTCGAATGCCTCAGACCTGATGTACTCCTCCCTGAAAGTTGCAAATACAAATGAAGACCTGTAAGCCGAAAAAAACTCCTCTTCATCATCATACTTCCATTCTTCACCGCTAGGTAAAGATATTGTCATATATTGCAGAGCTACATCTGATTTGACTAGTTTCTTCTGGACACTTCTTGCCTCTCTGATTACAGCTGGGGAGAATACTACGCCACTGTATCTCTTAGTCCTTCTCATCTGATTCCTCTTGTTGTTGTCTATTCTAATATATGCACCCCAGAAAAGAAACCTCGTAACCCACTGTGTGATTAGTGCCATTCAATGATTAAACCCTATACCGATTTATGGTATAGGGTTTATTCTAGCTTTGAAATCTAGCGTCCCTGGAGGGATTCGAACCCACGACCCGCTGCTTAGAAGGCAACAGGTTTGTTGATACCTAGCACTGCCAGTGCTATTATGTTCATGAAGAGGATTCTAAAGATAAAGGATAACCTAAATATGAATGCAAATACTGAGTTTGGAAATCAAAATTTTAGAGTTGCACGCATGATATACCAAACCTATACCAGGTTTGAGAACTGTTTGGACGGAATATTTAGGGAACACGGGCTTACTATGGAGCGGTATTTGGTGCTTTTGGCTATAAAAAACCATGACCAGCCTGCGAGAATAGTTGATATAGCCCGATGGGGAGAACGCCGAACAACCAGCGTTAGCACTATGGTCGAACGAATGGTCAAAGCTGGTCTGCTCAAGAGGGTAAGAGACAGAACTGACCGCAGGACAGTACGGGTGTTTATCACAAGCAAGGGAGAAGATGCTCTTAAACCAGCAAATTTAGCAGCCGTTAGCTTTTACCAGCAAATCATGTCACCACTAACACTAGAGGATGGGCGTACCTTTGAGAGTCTGTTCAGGATTATAAACTACAAGCTGCTTCAATATCTCAATCCTGGAGCGGACATAGAGGCAATGCTAAAAAGTGATTCCGATACCCATGACCGTTTAATCAAATTGGTCAAACAGATGCTCTAGTAACCTACTTCACCTAGGTGTTCGCTAGGTATCGGCATTAATAACTTTGTATACCTTCAGAGCTTCATCAAAGGTTAGGCTTGCTGCATAGTGACTTACCATATCAGGACTTTCCCAACCACCAAGAGCCTGGATAACCTTGTTGGATAGTCCCGACTTAACCTGATGGACAGCAAAGCATCTTCTAAAGCTATGAGGATTGCACTTTATCCCTGTAGCATTACCTAGCCTCTTCAGCATCGTGGATATGCCATCTGCTGTTATCTCTAGACTATCATGCTTCATGAACCAATCCCTTACCGTGCCATTACCAGCTAGTGCCTTCTTGTAGCGATTACCTTTGTCCAAGAAAATGACAGTTCCCTCTTCCCAGTTGAAATCGCTGACTTTGACATTAGCAGCTTCAGATAGCCTCATACCTGAATACCACAAGAGATAGAGAGTAACTTTGTCTCTGTCGGTGATGGCATTATTAACCAGGATGTCTAGCTGTTCTTTGCTTATAGCTGATAGTAGCTTCTTTTGCCTTCTTGGTGGTAATACCTTCTCAATTGGATTAGAGATAAGCTGGTCAGTGTGATATAGCCATCTGCATAGAGTCTTGATAATTCTATAATAATTGTGTTTAGCATTATCGCAGGTCAGGGAGTTCAGATAGGTGTTGATACCTTCAGGGGTGAGAGGATAGGCAACGAAGTTGTCGAGTGCAAGATGGTATATCTTGATGGTCTTTGGACTTGTCCCCGATGCTCTGGACTTGATGAAGTTATCCAGGGTTGTTTTTGTGAACTTTGTGAATACTTTGTAGCTAAACTAGTGGCGTCCCTGGAGGGATTCGAACCCACGACCCGCTGCTTAGAAGGCAGCCGCTCTATCCAGCTGAGCTACAGGGACAATCAAATTAAGTATAACATGATGGAGCTGGAATGATAAGAACAAAAGGTGGGCTAGTCTTTGTGGGCCTGTGCTACATGCCTCTGCCAGCATTTCTCGTGCACATAAACGGCACATTTGGCGCAGTAATAAATATGAGCTCTGGCTTCCTTGCCACAGACAGGACATTTCATGACTCGCTACCTCCACTATCTCTTTCTTTTTTCCTCAACCCTTCATGATTAGCCCTTTTTCCTCTCTCCTCCCTAGAGTCAGTTACATAAAAGCCTGGCCCATTAAATATGATGGGGACTGGGGAGAAAATGCGACGGGCAATCCCGTGACAAGTAGGACAATCAGCTATCGGTTTATCTTGAAAGCTCTGCTTAAGCTCAAATTGCAGGTTACAGTCCAGGCATCGGTATTGATAAATAGGCATTTATATTCTCCTTTATTCCAAAAGAGGCGTTATTTGTTCTTCTGAACTTTTCTCCTCAGGGCCCTGTTCCTCGGGGCCTTGTTCCTCCAGGCTTGGTTCTTCCGGGCCCGGTTCTTCTGAGGCCTGCGCCGTTGGGACCTGTTCCTCTACCTTGCTCTCTCTTGGTATAAATTCGCCATCCAAATTAACGGCGCCTATCTCATAGGGTGGTTGATGAGCTTGCAATACATGCTCATCCCAGCAGTAGGCGTGCACAAAGGCACCACAGGAACAATGGAAAACAACCCTGTCAAAAAGCAATGGATTCCCGCATACAGTACAATTCATCTACTTTCCTCCCATAATTAGCACTCTTAATACTAAAGTGCTAATTATAGCGTGCTAATAGGGTTTTATCAAGCTTTCTGTTGGCAGTTATCTTGTACTTTATGACTACCTGTTGACAATCTGCTTTCTGAGCCGTTAATATGGACTGGCTTTCATGGGCATAAAACATAGCGTGCCTGAGTCTTTCATATCTTATCGCGACACAGTGCGAGTTGAGTTAAAGAAGATTATCGATACTTGCCCTTCGGCTCTTCGTAATATGCTACGATATCATATGGGCTGGCAGGATGAGCATGGACACTCCTCTAGCGGAGAATCGGGCAAATTTATTCGCTCTACTCTTTGCCTTCTCAGTTGTCAGGCGGTGGGAGGTGACACGTCACAGATAATGCCCGCAGCAGCCGCCGTCGAACTCATCCACAATCTTTCTTTAATCCATGACGATATAGAAGATTCTAGCGATGAGCGTCATCACCGGCCAACTGTATGGAAATTATGGGGTCAGTCTCAAGCAATAAACGCTGGCGATGCCATGTTCACTCTAGCTTATTTAGCGTTACTTAAACTAAAAGAGAAGGGAATAACCGATGAAAAGATCGCCAGTTCCACTAAAATGTTGAGCCTGGCTTGTCTAGAGCTTTGTGAGGGACAATACCTAGACATCGAATATGAGAACCGTCTTGACACCACCATCGAGGATTACCTTGACATGGCAGCCAAAAAAACAGCAGCCCTGTTTGCCTTATCGACTTCTTTGGGAGTATACCTGGGCAGCGAAGATAGTAAGCTGGTGGATTTCTTTCACCTGTTCGGCAAAGAGTTAGGCATAGCCTATCAGATTTATGATGACATATTGGGAATTTGGGGAATGGAGGAAAGCATTGGTAAACCTGTTAGCGATATCTCTCAGAGAAAGAAAACTTTGCCCGTAGTTTACGGATTGCAAAATAGTGAGGGTGAGGCAAGAAAGAGACTCGAGAAGCTTTACTCTCAAAAATCTATCGATGGCGAAGATATCACTGAGGTTATGAAGATTCTGGATCACTTAGGCGCCAGGGATTATGCTGAGAATTTGGCTGAGCAACACTATCACAAAGCTTTGGCACAGCTTGAGGCTACTCGTCTTGACATATCTAGGCAAGCTCCGCTTAAAGAGACAGCTTGTTTCCTATTGAAGCGCGACTTCTAGGAGGGAAAATGCCGAAAAAGACTGTTGAAGATATAGAGGTTAACGGCAAGAGGGTTCTACTCAGAGTCGATTTTAATGTTCCACTAAACACAAACACTGGCGCTATTAGCAATGATAGCCGCATCCGAGCTTCGCTACCTACTATCAAATATCTCGTTGACCATAAAGCCAAAATAATCCTCTGCTCTCACTTAGGGCGCCCTAAAGGCAAGGTAGTTAAGGAATTGCGAATGGCGCCAATAGCACAGAGGTTGTCACAGCTTATAAATTTGCCCGTCAGCACAGCATCCGATTGTATAGGCCAGGAAGTGGAAAGCAAAGTAGGGACACTCAAAGAGGGCGATATTCTGGTCTTGGAAAATCTGCGCTTTCACCCCGAAGAGGAACTAAATGATGCCGACTTTGCCCTGAAGCTAGCCGGGTTAGCTGATATCTATGTTAATGATGCCTTCGGCACTGCTCACCGGACTCATGCCTCTACCGTAGGTGTAGCTGAATACTTGCCAGCGGTGGCTGGCTTTTTAATGGCGAAAGAGCTAGAGGTTATGGAAAAGCTCTTGCATAATCCAGAGCGACCCCTGGCCTGCCTCATAGGTGGTGCTAAGGTGAGCGATAAGATAGAGCTATTACAAAATATGCTAAGAAGGGTTGACATGTTGCTGGTTGGTGGTGGCATGGCTGCTACTTTCTTAAAGACACAAGGATACGAGGTGGGGCATTCTTTAACAGAGGATGATAAGTTGGACCTGGCCAAGAAATTGTTACAGGAAGCCGAGGAGTGGGAGGTGCCATTTTTGCTCCCCATTGATGCAGTTGTGGCGGAAGAAATCAAAGCCGGAGCTTCAACTAGAGTAGTGCCAACAACTAATATACCATCGGGTAGCCATATCGTAGATATTGGCCCTCAATCCATTGAGCTTTTTTATAGCGAGTTAAGAAAATGTCGTACCATCACGTGGAATGGCCCTATGGGGATTTATGAAATACCTCAATTTGCTCAAGGAACCAGGTCCATGGCCAGTTTTCTATCTACCCTCAATGCCACTACTATTATTGGCGGTGGCTCTTCTGCTGAAATAGTTCAAGAAATGGGATTAACTGATAAGATGACTCATGTTTCCACAGGAGGTGGTGCCAGCCTGAGGTTTTTGGAGGTCGTTACCTTACCTGGTGTGGAGGTTTTGTTAGATAAGGAATAACAGGAGATTGTGAAATGCGAATCCCTTTTGTTGCTGGCAACTGGAAAATGAATACTACTGTGACAGAAGCTGAAAAGCTTGTTATCGAGATGCTTGATAAACTAGACCGGATAGAAGGAGTGGAAAGGGTGCTTTGCCCGCCATTCGTATCTTTAGTTGCCATAAATATGATGCTCCAAGGTTCGTCTCTTAAGCTCGGGGCACAGAATATGTATTTTGAGACTAAAGGAGCTTACACCGGTGAGATATCCTCGCCGATGCTCCGCGAGTTGTGTGAATTTGTCATACTGGGACACTCTGAACGGAGATGGTATTTTGGGGAAACTGACGAAATAGTTAACAAGAAAGTAAAGGCTGCTTTGGCAAACAAACTTAAGCCCATCTTATGTGTCGGGGAGAGGCTTGCCGAGAATGAAGCTGGCAAGACAGAGGAGGTAATCAATAGGCAAGTGACGGCAGCTTTGAACGGTATAGAACCTGTCTCCAATTTAGTGATTGCCTACGAGCCAGTTTGGGCTATTGGCACAGGTAAGGCGGCAAGCGGAAAGCAGGCAGCAGCTACTATTCAGTTTATTCGCGATGTTCTGGCTAAGCTATGGAATAAGAGTATAGCTCAGGATTTACGCATACTTTATGGCGGCAGTGTTACCAGTGCTAACATTTCTGAGTTTATTTCCCATACAGAAATCGATGGCGCCCTGGTCGGCGGAGCCAGCCTCAAAGCTGAAGAATTCGTGAGCATTGTTGCGCAAACCGCTGAAATCAAGGGAAGAAAAAAGTAGACAGTAGACAGGAGTCAGTAGACAGTAGACAGTGTGGCATCTAAGAGTTTTCAGGATCTGATAGTCTGGCAAAAGGCTCATCAATGGGTCTTAGAAATTTATCATTTCACGAATTCCTTTCCCAGTGAGGAACAGTTTGGGCTAACATCTCAGTTGCGGCGGGCAGCGATTTCTATACCAGCCAATATTGCTGAGGGGTTCAAGAGGAAAGGAAATCCCGACAAGGCTCGTTTTTACAATATTGCTCAAGGTTCTATTGAAGAGTGCCGCTATTACTTGATCCTAGCTGGGGATCTTGGTTATGGAGATACAAGAACGCTGGAAAAGAATCTGGGAGAGATCAGTAGGCTTCTAGAGGCATATGCTAAGAGAGTAGCCAAGTCATGACTACTGAATTCTGACTACTGACTACTTGGGAATGATTGCTATCGTTGGTCCCACTGCTGTAGGAAAAAGTGAGCTTGCTCTGCACCTTGCTCAATACTTTCCCGTAGAGATAATAAGCGCCGATAGCCGCCAGGTCTATCGGTATATGGATATCGGCACTAATAAGCCAACTGCGGCCGAAAGAGCATCAGTCCCTCACCATGTCATCGATGTAGTCGAGCCCGCTGAGGATTTTAGCCTGGCTATGTATCATCGACTAGCCGTCGAGGCGCTGAAGGCCATTCAGCAGAAAGACGAATTGCCCTTACTGGTCGGTGGCAGCGGCCTTTATGTGTGGTCGTTAATTGAGGGATGGAAAATACCCCAGGTTTCACCCGACCAAAAGCTGAGACGCAAGTTAGAAGCCAGAGCGGAGCAAGAAGGTAGCCAAAGCCTTTATCAAGAATTGCAGGATATTGACCCTGTGGCAGCAGCAAAAATCAATCCCAGTAATACCCGCCGCATTATAAGGGCCCTGGAAATCTATAATACACTAGGGCAGCATCCTTCTCAATTACAGCGTAAAGAGGCGCCAGGTTTCCCCATCCTGCTCATCGGTTTAACCCGAGAAAGAAGCGAGCTATATAGAAGGATTGATTGGCGGGTTGATAAAATGATACAAATGGGATTGGTTGAAGAAGTGGAACAGCTATTGAAGAAGGGTTATAGCCCTTCCTTGCCTTCTATGTCGGGAATAGGTTACAAGCAAATAGGACAGTTTCTTCGAGGTGAGATGACTTTGCCTCAGGCTATTGATAAAATAAAATATGAAACCCATCGACTGGCTCGCCACCAGTATGCCTGGTTTCGCCTTAGCGATAGCAGAATTCACTGGTTTGATACTAGCGGGGCAGAAACCAAAGCCAGCACTGTCGCCCTGAATAAAGTGAAGGGTCTCATAGAAGGCTTCATATCATGAAATTCTCCAAGTTACAAGCCACGGGTAATGACTTCATCCTGGTTGACGCCAGAACTAGGGAAGGGGAGTGGTCAAAGCTGGCTCGAGCTATGTGTGATCGTCACTTTGGCATAGGAGCGGACGGCTTGATACTAGTGCAGGATTCGACCATCGCTGATTTAAAGATGCGTATTTTTAATTCCGACGGCTCCGAAGCTGAGGTTTCCGGCAATGGACTGAGATGTTTTGCCAGGTATGCTATTGAGAAAGGCTTTAGTGACAAAATGCCATCTCGGGTAGAGCAAGACAATCGCTCCTTGACCATAGATACTTTGTCAGGCGTAAGAAAGGTTAAAGCCTATATGTCGGGGAATAAAGTCAACCGCGTCGAGGTAAATATGGGCCTGCCCCAGTTCCAACCTGAACAAATTCCCGTTAAAGTTAAAGTTGACATAATACCAATATTGGATTATCCTTTAGTTATAGACGGAAAAGAATTGACTTTAGCTCTTCTATCCATGGGTAATCCCCATGCGGTGAGCTTTTTATCACAGCCAATTGCTGATTTTCATTTAGCTGAGCTAGGACCAAAGGTAGAGAGGCACTCCATTTTCCCCCAAAGGACTAATTTTGAGGTAGCCAGGATCTTGAGTAGAGGAGAGATAGAAGCAAGGGTGTGGGAGCGGGGTGTTGGAGAAACTCTGGCCTGTGGTAGTGGCGCCTGCGCCATAGCTGTGGCCGCTCAATTATTGGACTACGTAGAGCAACAAGTTGACATAATACTCAAAGGTGGGAATTTGACTATATCATGGGATAGGGTAGGGGAGGTGTTACTTACCGGTCCAGTGGAAGAAGTTTTCACTGGCGAATGGCTTGAAGGAAAGAACTGATGGAATTAGCCAAAAGGCTTAACAGATTGCCTCCATATCTTTTTGTGGAAATAAATCAAAAAATCGCTGAGCTTCGGGCTAGAGGAGAGGACGTAATAAGCTTTGCTATTGGCGACCCTGATTTACCCACACCATCCCATATCATCGAATATATGTGCCGGGCAGCACAGGACCCTGCAAACCATCGTTACCCTGAAACAGCCGGCTTGCCCGAACTTCGTAAAGCCATTGCTGAGTGGTATAAGAGACGCTTTGGCGTTACCTTAAATCCAGCCAAAGAAGTCCTACCGCTTATTGGTTCCAAGGAAGGGATCGGGCATATGGCTTTATGCTTTATTGAACCCGGCGACCTGGCTTTGGTGCCTGACCCAGGCTATCCGCCATTTTTTATGGGCACTATATTAGCCGGTGGAGAGCCTTACTTTATGCCTTTAAAGGAAGAAAACGATTTTCTGCCTGATTTTACAGCTATTCCAGCCGAGGTGGCCGATAAGGCAAAGCTTATGTGGCTTAACTACCCCAACAATCCCACCAGCGCCATAGCTGACCTTGATTTCTTTGAGAAAGCAGTTCGTTTCGCACAGAAGCACGACTTAGCAATCTGCCATGACGCTCCTTATACCGAAGTCGCCTTTGATGGCTACAAGCCACCGAGCTTCATGCAGATACCTGAGGCAAAGAAAATAGGTGTTGAATTTCATTCCCTGTCCAAAACTTATCACATGACAGGGTGGCGAATAGGCATTGTGGTAGGTAACGCTGACATGGTGGATGCCTTATTTAGAGTTAAATCCAACCTGGATTCAGGCATTCCCCAGGCAATTCAATATGCCGCTGTGGAAGCTCTGCGCGGCTCTCAGGAACACATCACTGAGCATAATGCTATTTTTCAACGGCGTCGAGATAAATTAGTAAAAGTCCTTAATGAGATAGGGCTGAAGGCCAGGATACCCAAGGCAACCTTTTATATCTGGGCTAAGATTCCCCGAGGGTATACATCTATGGATTTTACCAAGAAATTACTGGACGAAGCTGGGATAGCGGTAACCCCGGGAATTGGCTATGGGAAGGAGGGGGAGGGTTACATCAGACTTTCCCTGACTATTTCCGATGACCGCCTGGAACAGGGGATGGATCGTCTATTGGCTTGGCACAGGAGGAGAGGATAAAGCAGAAATTTTTTACTACTGAAGCCAAGGTAGAACAAGCATTCCTCGTCGGAGTAGGAAGCAAGGTCTCCAACCATGATTGGGCAGTTACAGATTCCTTAGAAGAGCTATCCTACCTGACTAAAACAGCAGGCGCCAATGTAGTAGGCATGTTAACTCAGAACCTGGATACGCCTTCGCCTACCTATTATATAGGTAAGGGTAAAATTGGGGAGCTAATTAATCTCAAAGAGCAAACTCCATACGACACAGTAATCTTTGATGATGAGCTGTCGCCGAGGCAGCAAAGAAATCTCGAAGAGGCATTGGGAGTCAAAGTTATTGACCGCAGCGCTTTGATTCTACACATATTCGCCCAGAAGGCTCGAACCCATGAAGGGAAACTCCAGGTTGAACTGGCTCAGCACCAATATCTTCTGCCCCGGCTCGTTGGGCAGTGGCGCCATTTAGAGCGACTTGGCGGTGGCATCGGCACAAGGGGTCCTGGTGAGGCACAATTGGAAACCGATCGCCGCCTTATCTATAAGCGTATCAATCTCCTTCAGCATAAAATAGAAAGTGTCAGGAAGCATCGAGCACTTTACAGGAGGCGCCGTAAGGAGACCGGCACGCCCATCGTAGCTATTGTGGGCTATACTAATGCCGGAAAGAGCACTTTGTTCAACACCTTGAGCAAAGCCAGTGTAGAGGTGGAAGATAGGCTATTCTCTACTTTGGATCCTGTGACTCGGCGGCTGGCTCTGTCCACTGGACAACAATTTCTAGTCACCGATACCGTTGGCTTTATTAACAAACTTCCACCTTCAATAATTGCCGCCTTTCGGGCCACTTTAGAGGAACTGGATGAGGCTGATCTACTTCTACATATAGTTGACATAACACATAAAAATGCTGCTAATCAGTGCCTCACGGTAGAAAAAATACTCAGTGAGCTAAATCTGGAAAGTAAACCAAAATTTACAGTATTCAACAAGCTAGACCTGGCTCTAGGCAGTGAGGCAGAGCTGAAGGCATTAACTACTATTCCTTACTTCGAGGAAGAAATCTTGTTGCCGAATGAGGGCATTGTTCTCATCTCTGCTGCAAAAGGATGGGGAATGGACGAGCTTCTAAATAAGATAGCCAGCTATTTAGGGGGCGAATTAAACAACGTCACGGGAGTTAGTCTCTTATTAGAAAGGAGAAAATGAAAATTACAATTGTTTATGACAACGAAGTAAAGAAAGAGGGACTAAGAGCAGGTTGGGGATTTTCTGCGCTTATTGAAGATGCAGGAGTATCACCACTCTTGTTTGATACAGGCGCCGATAGCCCTACATTATTACATAATATGAAGGAGCTGAATATTGAACCGCAGGACATAGGTACAATCGTAATCTCGCATGCCCATGGGGACCATACCGGAGGACTTTCTGAAATCCTTAGTATAAATGGGATTGCTGAACTTTACCTCCCAAGCTCCTTTAGGAGAGCGTTTCCAGGGAAAAGGGTAACTATGGTCAAAGGTCCCGTTCAAATTCGTGAAAATATCTTCTCCACTGGTGAACTCGAAAGCATAGAGCAATCCCTGGCCCTCAAAACGGATAGGGGGGTATTTGTACTTACAGGTTGTGCTCACCCGATGAGAAGCATCATCGCCGCTGCTGCAAAGTTTGGGGAGCTCTATGGAATCGCCGGTGGATTCCATGGATTTCATAATTTTGAGGCTTTCCGTGGCTTATCGTTGATTTGCCCCTGTCATTGCACCACGTACAAGCAGGAGATAAGAGATCTATTTAAAGATAAAGCTTTAGAGTGTGGGGCAGGGCTGGTAATGGAATTATAAAGAACGCGCCCTCTCGCCAAATATCTTAGTGCCTATTCTGATTATATTGGCGCCTTCCTCTAGGGCAACTTTATAAGAATTAGTCATGCCCATGGAAAGATACCTCATCTCTACATTGGGCAACTTCAGTCCTTTAATTTTGTCGAATACCCTTCTTGTCTCCACAAAATAAGGCCTGGAGTTTTCAGGGTTTCCAAAACGGGGGCCCATGGTCATAAGGCCCAGCACCTTGATATTTTTAAGACTGGATATTTCTCTTACTAATTGTTCCACCTCCTCCGGCAGCACTCCTGATTTTTGCGGCTCTTTGCCACTATTTACCTCAATCAATATTGGCATTATTTTGCCAATTTGAGCGCACTTTCTATCAATTTCCCTGGCTATTTCTAAAGAATCGACACTTTCTATCATGTCGAATATTTCCAGCACCTTTCTCCTGACATTATGCTTTTGAAAGGTCCCAATAAAATGCCATTTCGCTCTCTTTCCCACCAGTTCATATGCCTCCTTTGCTTCCTTGACATAATTTTCTCCAATGATTTTTATTCCCGCCTGAACAGCTTGCAAGACTTCCTCAGGTGTCCTTGTTTTTACTGCTGCCACCACCTCGACTCCGTCAGGGAGTTCAGTTAACAATTTGGCAACGTTTTGTTTAGTTAGCTTGCTGACCACATAATGATTGTAATCCATTGAGCTTGCCAGCTTCAAGGATAAGAACTGTGGCAGGTATAGAAGACGTTCTCGCTTCCAACCATAGTTGGGATGCTTGAGAGAAGTTATAGGGCAATTGATTATTGAAAGGACAAAAAGCGAAAGGTCCGGAAGGCCAAATGGTTGTTTGGTTATTAAGCAGTCTCGGGTAAATAGGGGTTGACAAAAAGAGTATTTGTAGCCATAATTTGATTGAGTATAATATTCCTTACACTCAGTTACAACCTGTAAGGAGGTAAAGTAGATGTTGCCGCATGTCGATGATTTTCTACTAAATTTACAAGCCAATAAATATTCTCCTGAGACAACTTATAACTATGAACGAGATTTAAATGTTTTCAGCAATTTTCTAGATGAAAGCAAAATTGAGTTTGATAAGGTTGATAAGCGTGCTATCACCTACTACAAAGCGTATTTAGTTTCGCATGATCGCAAAACAGCGAATCTGGGAAAGCAAGGTGAAAAACAGCTTGATTCCCATTCTATAAACCGCATGCTGTCAGCGCTGAGAGCTTACCTGCGCTACTTAATTGATATTGATTACCCTTGTCCCTTACCGCCTGAAGCGGTGAAATTAACCAAGGCTGGAAGAAAACATCCCCAGGTAGCTGAGCTTGAGGATTTAATTAGACTGATTGAAGCGCCAAGCTCCCTAGAGTCAAATATCAAAACAGCTTTAAGAAACCGCGCCATGCTGGAAATGCTATTTGCTACTGGCATGCGCATCTCTGAGCTATGTAATCTAAATCGTAGTCAAATCGATGACACTGGGCGGATTTTTATTACCGGCAAGGGTAGAAAGCAACGCTTCGTTTACTTAACTCCACGGGCTAAACAGCACTTGGATGCATATTTAGTGACTCGCCAGGATGATTGTCCTGCCCTTTTTATCCCTTATGCCGGCAGAAATGTCGCTAAATCAAGGAAAAGGATTTCCACCAATTACCTTCAGGATAGAATTAAGAGATACCGGGAGAAATTAAAGATCAATGTCCCCACCTCAGCACATTCCCTGAGGCATGGTTTCGCTACTTATCTGGCTGAAGAAGGTGCTAGTCCGGCAGCTCTTCAAATTCTTCTGGGCCATGAATCCTTGGATACCACCACCCGCTATGTTCATGCCTCCGATAAGTATGCTGAAGAGACTCACCGCAAATACCATCCCTTAGCTAAGCCGGGTTAGAATCAGGTAGTTAGAACATTATGTCAATTAAAATTAAGGGACACTACCCGCCAAAAGTCAAATGCCAAATTTTTAAACGCCATACACCCAATCTCGAGGAATTTGATTTCCTTTATATCAAGGAAAGGTGCTAAAATTAAGCTAACTAGGAGGACTAAAAATGGGTGATATTTTAGATGAAGTCACGGCGCTTGTCAGATGTAAAGAATGCCCCTGGTATAAAAACTGCCTAACTCCGGTTCAGGTTAGCATTGAGGATATCGCGCAGTTCAGGACAGCAATGCAGGGAACAAATCTACCTGAACAAGCCAAAAGCGAACTAGACCAGATTATGGAAAGTATGGCCTCTATGAGTCAGGAGATGATTCTTCAGAGCTGCCCTGTATTTACTCAACGTCTCAAAGAGGATCCCAAGCTTGCTCAGCAAATCAAGAAGATGATGCAGAACTGGGGGAAAGAAGGAGAGCCTGATGAGTAGTACTCATGAAAAGCTTGCCTTTCCCTTTCCACTTAAGTCCACTTAAGCTCATCTCGATACAAAGTGTACTTTTGGGGGCTAAATATCCATGCCAGAGCAATTAGGCAAAATAGAGAGGCTTGAAGCTGAGCGCTTCAAACAGGGAAAGAAGCTTTACCTCGTCCCACTTGTATATTCCGGCGAGGAAGCCCCTGATGAATACAAAGAAAAATGTAGTCTTTATTGGCAGCAGGTAGCAGAGCAGCTAACCAATTTAGCGTCAAAGATTGGGAGGGTAAACCGGGTTTACCACGAATCAATATTTCAATCTGGTGAGGATGGTATGAAAGCCATGAAGACACTGAATCCAAGCAGTTATCAAATTGCTAAAACTCAGTGTGATAATGACGCTATCTTTGAGACAGTTGAAGAGGAGGAATTGTTTGAAGAGGTCATGGACTGGCAGAGATGCCTGATGCTTGGCTTTATAAGTGATAAGGTGGCAAGCAAAGTTTCTGAATTCTATGTTGAGGCGGCAAAGAAGAGAAATGAATTTATGGCTAAAAAGATAAGCGAGACGCTTAAAGACGATGAGGCTGGGCTTCTGTTCATTAGAGAGGAACACTCGGTGCAATTTCCCAGTGATATAAAGGTGTTCAGTATCTTCCCACCAGCTCTGGACGAGATACACCGCTGGTACCGTGACCAAGCCAGACTAAGGACAGAGAAGCTCGCAGAGGAGAGCAAAGGAAAGACCGAGGGAAAAGCTGAGGAGGTCAAGAAAAAGACCAGGAAAAGGACGAAAAGAGAGCCTAAAGGGTAGTCCTGCTTTGCGGGGGTCTCTCATGAAGATAAGAAAACCGGCTGTTTCTGGGATGTTTTATGCTGGCTCGGCCAGAGAATTAGAAGAACAAATTGAATGGTGCTACAAACATGAGCTTGGACCGGGGGCTATACCCCGGTTGAATAGCGAAGGGCTGAGGGAGATTGTGGCTGTCGTTGCCCCTCATGCTGGCTATTATTACTCGGGGCCAGTAGCAGCCCATGCCTATAAGGAGCTTGCTGACGATGGGATATTCGATACTGCAGTGATACTTGGTCCCAACCACACTGGCTATGGTTATCCTGTTTCTCTATGGTTAGGAGCTAGCTGGAACACACCCTTTGGTGAGGTAGAAATAAACAAAGAGCTTGGCCAAAGGCTGTTGGGAAAGGTAATCAAAGCAGATGAGACTGCTCATATACATGAGCACAGTATTGAAGTGCAATTACCCTGGCTTCAACACCTCTATAAAAAGGTAAAAATCGTGCCCATAACCATGCTGGCTCAAGACATAGAAATAGCTCGGACGGTGGGCAAGGCTATTGCCCAAGCTGGCGATAACTTAATAATTATCGCCAGCAGTGATTTCACGCATTATGAACCTCACTCTATAGCTATGGAAAAGGATAACTCTGTGATAGAGGCCATAGTTGCTCTTGATGAGGAAGAGCTATATAGGCGCTGTGTGAGCCTTAATTGCACTATGTGCGGGTATGGTCCGGTTGCTTCAGCTATTGTCGCAGCCAAAGAAATGAAAGCCAAAAGGGCAAGTTTATTGAAATATGCCACCAGCGGAGACACGAGTGGCGATTTCTCTCGAGTGGTCGGCTACGGCTCCGTCGTGATACAACGGTAAACAATCATCATCGAGAGTTGATTATTTCTCCTTTGACCTCTCCATCGATCGTGAGAATGCCAAAAGAGTCTGTGGCCTTGCCGGGATTGAACAAGAGAATATCATCGATGGCCTTGTTTTGGGATTTGTGAGAATGGCCATAGACGATAATGTCAATCTGGTCTGACTCAAACATTTTCCTTACTCTCTCTTCTATTCCCCAAGGACTGCCTGAGCCATGAGTTATGCCAATTCGTTTATTTTCTATTTCAACTATTTCCTTGACCGGGAGTACAGTCTTTAGCTCCATTGAATCCATATTACCCTGGACTGCTTTCACCCATTTCAGCCGTTTCAACTCCTTAAGCACTTGTATATCGGTGAAGTCTCCAGCGTGGATTATCAAATCTACCGTGGAGATGGCATCGATTATCTTTTTAGGGAGGTGCTCAAGCGTGTTTACATGAGTATCGGCAAGCACAGCTATCTTCATAACAGGCCTCCTTGAATTGCATCGGTTCTTGGTATCAGTTGAGAGTAGCAGGCAATCTTAAGCCGGTCAGTTAAAAATGCTATCACCTTAGAGGAAGGATTGCTATAAATGCTTATTACTGATGGTCGTCTTGGGAGGTAACTTCTTTCACCAGCTTGATGGTTTTGTCCATGCCAGATAGGGAGAAGGATAATCCTAGTTGCTTAAGGTCTTTGTAGCCTAATCCCTGAAATAATTTCCTTCCGGCTACGCTGGTCATTTCATCATAAATAGCTGGCCACTCTGGGCTCCGCCTCTGAGCACAAAAGAGAACAAAATCACGAAGCTTTGGGGGTATGTCACACATACATTATTATTTTATGACGAGAACCCTGGTCTAACAAACTTGTTTATGGCTGCTGAGATGCCATATTCTCCCTTGTTTTTTCCTTGGATACTCCCTTGGTCAAGGCTTGAGTCTCATCCCTGTCCTTTGCCACATATAAGCCCGGAAAAAATTTTTTGGGCGAGTAAGCCTGTAAGCCGAGTTCTGTACTCCACATAGAGCGGTGACCATCCATCTAGCCCTGATGTTGCCATCAGGGTCAAGCGACCAACCCGAGGGCCTCGGCCGAGCACCTTAAATGCCCTCTTATTCGGTCTTGCTCCAGGTGGGGTTTGCCCAGCCAACTAGTCTCCTAGTTGCTGGTGAGCTCTTACCTCACCATTTCATCCTTACCCGCACTGGCTAAACCAGCCGCTGGCGGTGTGTTTCTGTGGCACTTTCCGTAGGGTCACCCCTCCTGGGTGTTACCCAGCACCCTGCTCGGTGGAGCTCGGACTTTCCTCCCTGGCAGATTGAATCCAGGGCGGTCACCCGATTTACTCGCCCGAGTTTATTTTATAGTTAACTAGAACAAAGGTCAAATTATCGAATTGTCCAGGGCAAGATTGCCTGCTAGCAACTAGTCCAAAAAAGCGTCCTTGAGGTATAATATAAGAGGATAATGGCAAGGCCCCAGCAATACTGGCATAGCCTGGGCCGAAAGTATAACTGGAGGTGAACCGATGCAACCACAAAACATGATCTGGGTTGTCGCAGGTAAGCAATACCGCACAGCAACAGCCACGCTAATAGCCCATGACGAATACTGGAACGGATATAACTGTGAGCAAGGTGGCCGTAATACATTCTTATTCAGAACGCAAAAGGGTAATTTCTTTGCCCAATATCAATCACTATTGCCAGGCGAAATTAACAAAATCACCCCTTTGGAGACAGAGGAAGCCATAGCTCTATATCAATCACTACGCAAAAAGGAGGTTCCCTTCAGAGTTGTCTTCCCCTGCGTCAAAGTAGAGGACGCCTAACAATCCTTGTCATTGTCCTCAAGCTTGACCTGACCCGCGCATGCTAACGCCCCGTTCCAACTAGCCCCTAAAAAGGCACAGACCTAGTCCAAAGTAGCCCCAAGTATTTTACCCGCCTGAAATCGCCTCTCAGAGCGTGTTTTATTGTAAAGTAGTATCTTTATGACATGCCCACTTGTCATCCGTGATGCTTGGCCCCACCATCCCGCATATCAACCATGTTGGTCAAAGTCTGGTGAAGATGCCGGCAAAAGGTCGGCAAGATTGCCTGAAGAGGTCGTTTTGAAGTAGAATTTGAAGCCAGGAGGGGTGACCGAGTGGCTTATGGTGGCGGTCTTGAAAACCGCTTTCGCCTTTTTGGCGAACGTGGGTTCGAATCCCACCCCCTCCGCCATTAAGGCTGTTCACGCCTGATGAATCAGGCAATTACGAATCAAGCTCCATAAGTCGGGATTTATTAACCGCTAAAAAGCGAGGCGGCACATGAATGCCTTCCTACAGGGGATTCAGATTGTAGATTACTTGGGAAAAAATGGGCTTTTTTTTAAAGTCCCCCCAATCTGCAGGAGCCCACAAGGAGCCCCCCACAAAAGTTCTAGGACAGCCTCACAACATATTTCCTAGACTACCTGGTGTTACGGCAGTATTCACCCCGGAGCTGCTTCTTCGCCTTCTTGGTCCTGAGTCAGAATATTGAAAAGTTAGTGTTTATGACATATAATAGCAGGCTGAGCAGGAGCGATCATTTTTATATAGTCTTCTGCATAATTCCACGCAAGAATACTTCTTTGAAAGGGAGGGGAATTATAAAGAGATCGGCGGTCAATTATAACCATAAGGAGGCTTCAATTTATGGCTGATGAATCTGACAAAGGTCTGAATAAGCTGGAAGAACTGAAGAGGAAACGAGAACACATCTGGCAAATGGGAGGGCCAAAGGCGATTGAAGAGCGCCATAAGAAAGGGCAGATGTCGGCCCGGGAGAGGATAGACTATTTCTTCGACCCTGGCACATTTACAGAAATAGGTTTGTTTGTTAAGCACAGGACAACTGCTTTTGGCATGGACCAAAGAGAGGTGCCTGCTGAAGGAGTAATTACTGGCTTCGGAAAAGTAAATGGCAGGAACATCGTTGCTGCTGCTGAGGATTATACTGCAATGGCGGGAACCTTTGGCGAATATCATGGTAAAAAATTTGTTCGTGCTATAGAGTTTGCCAAGGAGAACGGATGGCCATTTGTAGGCATGAATGACTCCGGAGGTGCTCGACTGCAGGAAGGGATAGATACTTTGGAAGCATACGGATGGCTTTTTAGGTCTCAAATACTTGCGTCGGGGATAATACCCCAGATAGCCCTTCTTATGGGCCCTTGTTTAGGAGGACAGGCATACCATCCTATAATGCAGGATTTCCTCATTCAAACCAAGTACACGGGATTTATGGGTATTGCTGGCCCTGCTTTTGTCAAAACGCAAACTGGTGAAGAAATCAGCCTGGAGGAACTTTCCGGCTACAAAGCCCATGCCATCAAATCAGGGCAAACACACATCGTGGCCGAAGATGATGCAGATTGCATGGATAAATGCAAGGAACTTTTGTCCTTTTTGCCTTCCAGCAACAAAGAGAGACCACCTCGCGTCCAAACGGACGATGACCCAGAAAGGAAAGAGGATTTACTTAGCCTGATGCCAGAACATCCATTTGAACCTTTCGATATGTACGAAGTTATCGGAAAAATAGTTGACCAGGGTTATTTTTTTGAGACCTTGGGACTCCACGCCCGGAATATAATCACAGGTTTTGCCCGCTTCAATGGGCGTCCTGTGGGAATAGTAGCTAGCCAACCGAAGTGGATAGCCGGTTGCCTAGATATTGATGCTTCCGACAAAGCAGCTAGGTTTATCAGGTTTTGTGACCTTTTTAACATTCCTCTGCTCACCCTGCAGGATTGCCCGGGGTATCTGATAGGTTCTCAGCAAGATTGGGGCGGAATCTTGCGCCATGGCGCCAAGCTGCTTTTTGCCTGGGCCGATGCTACCGTGCCCCTCATTTCAGTTATAGTTAGAAAGTCCTACGCCGGCGCTCACTACGGCATGTTGGACAAATCTATTGGGGCTGATTTTGTCTTTGCCTGGCCTACTGCCCGAGTTACCATCGTCGGCGCCCAAAGTGCTGCCAGCGTTATCTTCGCCAGAGAAATAAAGGAGGCAGACAAGCCTGATGAAGTACGCGCACAAAGGATAAGAGAATATTCAGAAATCTACGAAAACCCCTACTGCGCTGCAGAGAGAGGCTATGTCGACGATGTGATAGATCCCTCAGATACCAGAAAATTCATAAACAGGGCACTGGATGCTCTAGAAGGTAAATGTGTGGCTAGGCCGTGGAGGAAGTATTCCAATATCAATCTCTAAGAAAGGAGGAGGAAGATGGATTTCGGCTTCACAGAGGAGCAAAATAAGTTTAGACAGGAGGTTCGCAACTTTTTAGAGGAGGAGATAAAGAAGGGGTATTGGAAGCCTGCCTGTGATGCCTGGATACAAGGATTCGACCCTAAATTCAGCAAACGGGTGGCGCAGAGGGGCTGGATAGGTTTAACTTGGCCCAAAGAATATGGTGGGCAGGGGCTCAGTTATATAGACCGACTCATACTCACCGAGGAAATGCTGAGATATGGGGCACCAGCAGCTTGCCACTGGTTTGCCGACCGCCAAATAGGCGGCTCTATCGTCACCTATGGCACTGATGGGCAAAAGAGAGAGTTATTACCCAAGATTATAGCGGGAGAGGCGTATATCGGTCTGGGAATGAGTGAAACGGAGGCTGGCTGTGACTTAGCTTCACTGCAAACTCGAGCTATTGAAGACGGTGATGACTACATAATTAACGGACAAAAGACGTGGACCAGTGGTGGCTCGTTTGTAAACTATTTTTACCTATTAGCTAGAACCGACCCGGAGGCACCCAAACATAGAGGTATTAGCGAATTTATTATTCCAGCGGATGTGCCTGGGATTAAGCGCATCCCTATGATAGATATTACCAATACTGAGGCCTGGAACGACGTTTTTTTTGACGAAGTACGCGTCCCTAAGAAATGCTTAATAGGGGAGAAAAACCGTGGTTTCCTTCAAGCTCTTCAACAGCTTGATTACGAGAGGAGCGGGATGGAACGACTCATGGGCAATTATCCCCTCTTTGATGCAATTGTACAGTTTACCAAAGAAAATAAATTGTCTCAGGAACCTGTAATTCGCAATAAGCTAGCCCAGCTCCGAATTGAATTTGAAGTTGGGCGGCTACTTATTTATAGGGTGGCATTGGTTATGGACGAGGGACGGGCTCCAAACCGAGAAGCGGCCATGTCCAAGGCATATTCCACCGCGTTTGAGCAAAGGCTAGCCAAAGCCGCTATAGAAGTACTGGGGCCTTATGGACAACTGTTAAGCGACTCCAAATTAGCTCCTATTCGAGGGCTGGCAGTGCATTCCTATCTGGCTTCCAAAGGTTATAGCCTCCAGGCAGGTACATCAGAGATACTAAAGAACATCCTAGCTACCAGAGGACTGGGGCTGCCAAGCTCATAATACGTCACCTTGAGCGAAGAGTCTAATGACTCAAAGATTCTTCGCCGACAATTGAGTATGGCGCTTGGAATGTTTGATACAGGAGGATAGTAATGAAATTAACTCTTACTGAAGAACAAGAAATGATAAAAAAGACAGCCTGCGACTTTCTGGCTGATAAGTGCCCGAAAACATTCGTTACACAGATGGAAGAAAGCGAGACAGGCTATTCCAAGGAACTCTGGCAGGAGATGGCTGAGCTTGGCTGGATGGGCTTGGCCTTCCCCGAGAAATATGGCGGCGGTGACATGAATTTTCTCGACCTGGCAGTGCTGCTAGAAGAAATGGGACAAGCTTGTTTGCCTGGCCCTTTTTTCTCCACAGTGGTTCTTGGGGGCTTACCCATCTTAGATCTCGGAAATGAGGAACAAAAACAAGAATATTTGCCCAAGCTAATCCGTGGGGAGAAAATCTTTACCTTAGCCCTAACCGAACCTGGCTATCAAAATTACGATGCCGGTTCAGTCGAGGTTGAGGCTACTCCCGATGATGGCAACTATATCATCAACGGTACAAAACTTTTTGTCCCTGATGCTCATATTGCTGACTACCTGATATGTGCAGCCAGAACAAAGCCTGAAAACGGAATCACCATATTCCTGGCCGACGCTAAGAATCCCAGAATAAATTGCACCGTTCTAAAGACTATCGCAGGTGATAAGCTATGTGAGGTGGTTTTTGACCAAATGCCAGTACCTAAAGCTAACATTTTGGGGCAACTGAACCAGGAGTGGAGTGCAATACAAAGGATAATCGAGCGGGCAGCAGTGGGAAAATGCTGTGAGATGGTCGGCAATATTCAGCGAGTATTGGAGATGACCGTGGACTACGCCAAGGAAAGGAAACAGTTTGACTGTCCCATTGGCAGCTTCCAAATTATACAGCACTATTGCGCCGACATGGCAACCGATATTGATGGCGCCAGATTTAGCACATACCAAGCAGCCTGGATGTTAAGTGAGGGACTTCCCTGCACCAAAGAAGTAGCCATAGCCAAGGCCTGGATAGGCGAGGCCTCCCAGCGCGTCGTTGCTCTGGCGCACCAAATTCACGGAGCTATCGGCGTTACCATAGAACATGACCTGCATTTTTACACCAGGCGTGCCAAAGCCGCAGAGCTTGCCTTTGGCGATGCTAATTTCTATCGAGAAGTGGTGGCCAGAGAGATGGGATTGTGACCATCATGCTATGCTTAGCATGAAGGGAAGGGATCGGGTTGACACGTACCTAGCAATTAAAAAGGATTAGCTGAGGTCGTTAAGCTTCGTTTCTAATTCCTTTTGCCTTAGTGCTACTGTTAAATCTCCCCGAGTTCTTTCTATAATGCCTCGTATGGCGTCTGTAGTTCGCCTCAAGCCATGAGCGAGCAAATCTGGGAAGTCCATAGTTATCAATATCCCGTAGATTTCATCCATTATGGTCAGTAGCTCCTCGCAACGGGAAAAGTCCCCCCGTCTCGGACTATCTAATATGTACCTCCGCAATTCACCTACAGACTCACCCAAGCCATCAAGGTAGGCTGCATTGCTTACGCCCAGTGCTCCCGGCTTCGGCAAGCCTTCCCCGGCAATCAAAGCTAAGGTTATAGACCCCTCAGCGAACTCTTTTTGAGCGTCATGAACGAAACCTGAATGAAGTAACCTCCCATGCTTGGCAAGGTCGTGGTTTAGCTCTCGAAGTAATTCATAAGCCGAATCAAGGAGCCTCTTTGCCTTATCCTGTTCCTGGCGATGCACGGCACGTATAGCGTCAGCGCTGTGGCGGATTACCTGGCGGCAACTACGCAAAGCTTTCTCTCGCGCTTCATCCTCAGCCGCGAAGTGGGGGCGAAGCTCGGCAGCAATAGCTTCTAAATCTTCTATTGGTTTTGACATTCTTCCTTCGCCAAGTCCATTTTTGAAATCAGTCTCTGCACAGCTCCCCTAACATCTTTTTCACCTAAGACAGCGCTGATTACGGCTACAGCATCGGCACTGGCAGACACTACTTCACCGACATTATTCTGGTTTATGCCGCCAATAGCTACTAGAGGGGTAGCTACTGTTCGCTTGAGCTCTTTCAGCATATCCACTCCAACCACAGTAGCTCCCTTCTTCGTCACAGTGGGAAATATAGAGCCTACGGCAATATAATCCGCTCCTTCAGCTTGGGCTTTTGTTGCCTGAGATAGTGTACTGGCGGAGCAGCCAACTATTTTATCTATGGACAATTCCTTGCGGATTACAGGCAAGGGCAGGTCTTCCTGTCCAACGTGAAGCCCATCGGCATCAACAGCCATAGCTAAGTCGAGGTAATCATTTATTATAAATAGACCACCCGCTTGACTACAGAGCTCCTTGAGCTTTTGCGCTACAAGTAGCAATTCCCCCTTTTTACTTTGCTTATCGCGAAGTTGGATTATCCTAGCACCTCCCTTAATAATTTGGCCGGCAATGTCCAACTCATCTCTGCCTGTCAAAAATTGCCTATCCAGAATAACGTAAAGCCCGGCTATCCTTTCTATTTTGTCCCGGCGTGATATTCTGGAAATCAATTCTTGCTCTAAGGTATAAAGGGCGAACCTCGTCTGTTCAAAGCTGGCTGAATTCAACGTTGAACTTACCTCTTGCAATTTAGCTAGCTCCTCTATCACGCGAAGAGACTCTTCCACTCTTTTAGCATTGGCTGTAACTAGGCCGGAGAGATCTTGCAGAGATTGCTTCGTTTCTGGCTCATAGCTAGCACCCATACGGGCACCAACATCGTGTTCGGAATCTCTCTGAGATAAGAGCCCTACACTCAGTGATTTAGCCTCCTGGGCTAAATCATGACGCAGAGTCCTTAACCGCTGGCTCAGCTCAGCATCGTTGAGAAGAAAGCGAGCGACATCTTCCAAAACCCGCAAGCCTTCACTGGAGCGGTTTAGATTGGCATCAATCATACGCAGTAGTTGCTGAGACACTTTAACTTATGGTAGGCAAAGCCGGAAATGACACGGGATAACTTGGTATTGCCGCAAGCCGCCCTCAGACCTTTTGAAACTCGTAACCAATCCTATCGCCGGGCAATTTTACCGGAAGTATCTTTAGCCCCATTCCCGGCTTAATATCACCCTCCTTAATACCCTTGCTTATCCGACCGAAGACCCTCACCTCATCAAAATCAGCTATAGCCAGAGTATATGGGGCGTCCTCCTCAAATCCGGTTGGACCATAGTTTACCACAGTGTAGGTGACCAGCCTACCATTTCTCTTAATCTCAAACCACTCCACATCACTGCCTACACATTTTGGGCAATCCATCCTCGGCGGGAAGTAATTAGTCCCACACCTTCTGCACCTAGTTGCCATTACCTTACCCTTCTCCAAGTAACCCACAAAACCAGATGCCTTTGTTTCGGTGGTGAAGCTAACAACGCCAAAATTCTCAAAACTCACTGGCTACCTCCTTAGAATTGTCACATTACCATATTGTCCGACGCCACCTATATTATGAACCAAGCCTACTTCCGCTCCCTCCACCTGGATTTCACCAGCCTGTCCTCTAAGCTGGTTTACAATGGTTCTAATCTGTGAGCCACCGGTAGCACCAATAGGATGACCTTTGGATAACAACCCACCGTCAACATTTACCGGTTTCTTTCCACCTACATATGTCTCCTTGCCTTCAATCAATTCAGTCCCCCCCCCAGGTTTGGCAAAGTCCAAGTCTTCATAAGCCATAAGCTCAGCTATAGTAAAACAGTCGTGGACCTCGGCAACATCAATATCCCCCGGCCCTACACCAGCCATTTCATATGCCTGTCTGGCTGCCTCCTGGGCACACCTCAGACCGGTGAGCGATTCCCTTCCTGACATTGTCATTGTGTCTGTGGCAGCACCCAGACCTATTATCCAGATTGGAATATTAGTTACTCTCTTAGCTACGTCACCACTAGCTATTATGATGCAGGAGGCACCATCAGCATTGGCGCAGCAATCAAACTTCTTCAAAGGGCTAGTTATTACCTCCGAGCCTAAAATTTCGTCTAAACTCAGCTCTTTACGATAAGTAGCCTTAGGATTTGCTGCACCATAGTGTGAATTTTTGACCCGTACCTTGGCCAGTTGCTCTTCAGTAGTTCCATACTTAGCCATATGAGCCCGGGCATACATAGCATAACCAGCAGGCATGGTTATGCCAAAGGGCGATTCCCATATTATGTCCCCTCCCCGGCTCATCCTCTCAGCAGCTTCACGAGAGGTCAAGTCCGACATCTTCTGGAAGCCAATCACTGCTACTACCCTGTGAAGACCAGCCTTTATTAACGACCAACCTACTCTTAGCCCTGT
>Ga0209635_10000315_pt1 | contig 32052 bp, 27 predicted proteins | sample DeeMarSWOR230_32_FD_187463 | JGI IMG/M metagenome (GOLD analysis project Ga0209635, IMG submission 187463) | Marine sediment microbial communities from White Oak River estuary, North Carolina - WOR-2-30_32 (SPAdes) (version 2) | ecosystem: Environmental > Aquatic > Marine > Intertidal zone >...
TAGTGTTATCAGGACATTTTGATGTTGTACCTGTTGGTGATCAATATCAATGGATTTATCCCCCTTTTTCTGCCAAAATAATAGATGAGAAAATACATGGACGAGGTTCTGCTGATATGAAAGGAGGGCTAACCTCTCTAATAGGAGTAATGAAAGTCTTGAGCTTAGATCCCTATTTTATGGAGAATATTGAATTGATTTTTCTTGGTAGTGCTGATGAAGAAGCAGGTATGTCTGGTGCTGATTCACTAACGAAAAAGGGGTATGTTAAGAATGCTGATTTAATAATAGTAGCAGAGCCAACAAATTTAGATATTGGAGTTGCAGGAAAAGGTTTGTTATGGGCAACCATACAGGTAACTGGGAAATCAGCTCACGGATCTATGCCTCAAGAGGGTCATAATGCTATAGAAGGTTTATTAAAGATTATTCCTCAAATATACAATTGCGTAGAAGATAAATCTAATAAAATTTTAGGAAGATCCACTATAAATATTGGAAAAATTCAAGGAGGTACTAAAATAAATATCGTTCCTGATTATGCTGAATTAGAAATTGATTTTAGATTAATCCCTGAACAAGAACACGAAAAAGTAATTCACAACTTAAGAAAAATTGAATTAGATCCTTATTCTATAGATGTTGAAATTACAAACTCTTTGCAATCTTTATTAACAGATATAAATCATCCATTCATCCAAAATTTAAAAAATATAACTAATTCGGAATTTATTGGCTTATCTTATGCAACTGATGCTTGTGTTTATATTAATCCAAAAAGTTTTATCCCCTTTGTTATATTTGGTCCTGGAGATCCAACTATCATTCATAAACCAAATGAGTGGATTCAATTAGAGCAAGTATATCAAGCAACAGAGTTTTTAATTGATGCACTAACAAAGACTTATCTAAAATAGAAATTCAATTTTATAATTTATGAATAAATTTTTCAATCCTGTTCATAGCTTCTTTAATTTTTTCAATTTCAGTTGCGTAGGATATCCTTATCATGTGATCAGAAAAAGAGCCAAAAATTCCACCAGGAACCACTGCAACCGCTTGCTCTTTCATAAGTCTTTGAGAAAATTCTTTACCAGTCGAATTAAAATTTTTTATTGAAGGCATAACATAAAAAGCACCATGTGGTTTTACAATGTCAAAGCCCATCTCATTTAATCTATTGTAAACTAAATTTCTCCTTTTATCAAAACTCTCCCAAATATCCTTGAAAAAGTCAGTACCCATTTTTAAAGCTTCAATAAATCCATATTGAGCCGCATGATTTGTCCCTGCTACTGTATATTGATGAAATTTTTCCATTAAATCTATAATTTCTTTTGATGCAACTGCATAACCTATTCTAAAACCAGTCGCAGAAAAAAGTTTTGACATTGCATTGACCGTTATAGTTCTTTCAAACATACCATCAAGGGAAGCTGGACTTACATGTTTCAATCCATCGTAAATATAGTTTTCATACACTTCATCAGTGATTAAGTATAAATCATTTTCAATAATGATATCTACTATTTCTTTCAATTCCGTTTGAGTTATTACATGCCCAGTAGGGTTATTTGGAGAATTAATTAAAATTGCCTTAGTTTTTCTTGTAATAGAATTTCTAATTCTCTCAATATTAGGACTAAAGTCTTTTTTACGTTCAATCTCTATTACTTTAACACCAAAAAATAAAGCACAATAGAAGTAAGAAATAAAATTTGGTGAAGAAATAATCATTTCATCACCAGGATTAAAAATTGTAACAAATGCTAACATAATTGCTTGACTCCCTCCATTTGTTACAATAATATTTTCTTTCCAATTGGCTTTAATGTTATTAAAATTATTGACTTTTTTTTCTAACAACTCTAATAACTCTGGAACTCCTCTTGTAGGAGCATACATAGTAATTTTTTTTTTTAATGCATTAATATTTCCTTGTATTGCTGGTTCAGGTGTTATGAAATCTGGTTGTCCAATCCCTAGACTAATGACATCTGAACGACCTAAGGCAAGATCAAACAACTCTCTAATAGCTGATTTTGGAGCTTTAGCTATTCTCTGAGATGTTTCTTTCATAATTAATTCTCTTAATTTTATTATTTTAAAAAATCAGCTTGTTAATATACTAATACAAAAAAGAGTTTTTTCAGATTATTAAAATTTTTTAAATCTTTACTCCATGATTACTTAAAATTTGAGTCACCAAAAGAGAAAATGCTTCTTCAATGTTGTCTCCGAATTTTGCGGAAGTTTCTATAAAATGGCTTGCTTTGATTTTAGTAGCTAATTCTTTTCCTCTTTCAGTAGGAACCGCAACCTGATCTTTTAAATCAGTTTTATTCCCTATTAATATATATGCCCCTTTGTTTTTTACATGTTTTTTGTAATCTTTTAACCATTTATTATTAATGCTATCTAAGGTATGATACCGTGTAACATCATAAACAAGAAGAGCACCTTCGCACCCTTGGAAGTACATACTTCGAACTACTTGATACTTTTCTTGTCCTGCTAAGTCCCACATGATTAATCTGATCTTGGTGTTATCTAAATTTACATCTTTCCGGACTATATTTGCACCTAAAGTAGGCTTGTAATCTTCGGAAAATGAACCTTCCACAAATTGATTTATCAATGAAGTCTTTCCAACTGCGGCATCTCCAATAATCACTATTTTAAAAACAAATTCTCGTAAATCTCTAGATTCTTTTTCCATACTCATTATGCAATTAATAAATTTGTTGTATGTCTATTTAATACTTTATTTCTATTTTTTTCAAGAAATTTTTTTATTATTATAGAAGGATTTCTATTATTATCTTTGTTGTTAACTTATTTAAAATTTCTTTTAATTTTTAGTTTAACAACAAAATTATTGTGATTTGGATCGTTTATATCTTGTTTATTCATTTCATAAATAACAAGATCTTGTGAAGGTAAAGATTTTTGTAAAGAATGAACTAAAAAACCCTCAAATAAATCGCAAGGAACTCCAATTTCAGAACAAAATATACATCTATTTACCTGAACAATTATTTCATTTGTATTATTTTCTATAATTTTAACTTTCCAATCCGTAATAATTAAAGAATTAATTTTATCAATTATTTCTTCAAAATTTATTCCGAAAGGGAATAAATAAAAGGAGAATTTTTTTCCAATCTCAAAAAGAAGTATAGATGAATCATATAATAAGCAATTTTGAGCAGAAATGATTTTCTTGAAAGAAAAGAAATCTATTGATTCATTAGGATTTTTATCTTTTATATCTTTTAAATGCATCATTTCTGCTTCTCTTAAAATAGATTTCATTCCATCATAATCTAATATGTCATGGTATGCTTGGAGAAGTGCTACTACAACCTTATTTTTTACAGTTCCTTTATAATCCCCTATCATATTGCTACGACTTAATTACCTTACTTTTATAATTATAATATAATTCCTATTCTAAATCTATTTTGACACCACTCTTCTCTAATACATGAGAAAATAAAATTCTAAATGCTTTCTCAACATTTTCTCCATATTTTGCGCTAGTCTCAAGGAATTCCACTGCCTCAATCTTGTCAGCTAATAATTTTCCCTCTTCTGATGATGCTTTAATAGAATCTTTCAAATCAGATTTATTACCAATTAATAAATAAACACTGTCTGGTTTGCCATATTTTTTAAAATCCTCAATCCATTTAGTTTTTACCCGCTCAAATGTAGAATATCTTGTCATATCATAGACGAGGAGTGTTCCCGCACATCCTTGAAAAAACATCTGACGTGTTAATTCATATTTATCCTGACCTAAAATGTCCCAAAGTAGAAATTGAATTTCAGAATTATCTTCTTGAATTTGGATATCTTTGGTAACTATATTAACACCTAAAGTCGGTTGATATTTTTCCTTGAAGGAGTTTGTAATATACTTGTTAATTAAGGAGGTTTTTCCCACAGCTGCGTCTCCTAATACAGTTAATTTAATTGCCCATTTTTTCTTATCTCCTTCATCCATCATAAATTACATTGTTATTACAATTCTAATAAAGATAAACCAAATTGTGGATCATTGACTCTATTTAATCTTTTATCAATCTCAAATATACTAACCTCTCCTGTTACAGAAACTATACTTGGTTTGCTTAAATGTCCTCCAATTATGCTATAATTACTTTTTCCTAAAGAAACATGTAAATGAATTATTGGTTCTCCATCTTTATAAGCAATATTTCCAATACAGGAAATTAATTCTACATTTTCATGAAAGGTTTTCATTTTATATTCTTTAGAATCTATGATAAAAAAACCAATGGTAAATGTTTTTAGAGCTCCAATGCATTTGATAAATCCAGAGGCAATATTATATTTTTTGACTAAATCGATAATGGAGTCAAGTAAATCCTCGCCAGGTTCTATTTTTCCAACAATTATTCTTGTAACTTTAGTTTCAAGACTTTTCAATAAAACACCATTTAAACTGATTAATTTAATTAAGATTTTTAAGATAAAATCTCTAAATTCTTTAATACCTTATATACTAATTTCCTAAACGCTTCTTCAACGTTCTCGCCGTATTTTGCGCTTGTCTCAATAAAATCTGCGGCATTAATATTATCTGCGAATATCCTGCCGTTCTCAGTCGATACTACTCTTGATTCATTTAAATCAGTTTTATTTCCAATCAAAATACAAGACAAATCTTCTTCTGAATACTCATTTAGATCTTTTAACCATTTAGATTCAATATTATTAAATGTAATTTCTCTAGTTGTATCATAGACTAGAAGTGCTCCAACAACCCCTTGAAAGAACATTTTTCGTGAAACATCATATTTTTCTTGGCCAGCAATATCCCAAAGCACCAAACGAATTTGAGCATTTATTTCTTCAATTTTTAATTCTTTAACAACAATGTTAACCCCTAAAGTTGGCATGTAGTTCTCCTTAAATTTGTGATGAGCATACATATCAACTAGAGACGTTTTTCCGACAGCTGCGTCGCCTAATAACACAAACTTTAAAACGATATATTTATCATATTCTCCAGACATTGTTGTTTTTTTTCTTTTCTAGTTTTTTAAAGATAAAATGAATTCATATTTTTTATAGTTGAGCTAAAGAACAGATTTTTATGAGTTTGCTACGAATTATCATTCTATTAAAATTTCGAAAAATTATTTATAGTGAGCTTTTATACCCATTATTAGTAGAATGTAACAGGAAAAATTATGCCAGAGAAAGTTGAAATATCCGGAGTAGAATTAATTCTATCTGAACCAGCTCGAGTTGATATGAAATGGGTTGGAAATGATGATTTAATTAATCAATTAAAAGCAGCATGGATGATTGTTGATAAGGAAGATTTACCCCTTAATCCTCGAATATTAGGAAAGCCAGGAGTGGGAAAAACAACACTCGGTTATGCTGCGGGAAGAAGATTAAAAAAAGATGTATACATGTTTCAATGTACTATGGATACGCGCCCTGAAGATTTGCTCATTAGCCCTGTTATTGCTTCAGATACTAAAATCGCTTATGTTGCAAGTTCTTTGGTATCAGCTATGATAAAGGGAGGTGTATGTTTGTTAGATGAAGGAAATAGGATGAGCGAGAAAAGTTGGGCTTCTTTAGCACCATTAATGGATAAAAGACGCTATGTAGAGAGTATTATTGCTGGTATTAGAATTTATGCTCATCCAGATTTTCGGCTATGTGTTACCATGAATGCAGATAGTAGTACATATGAAATTCCAGAATATATACAATCACGTTTACAGCCTAAAATTTTTATAGAATTTCCAAATAAAATTGATGAACTCAAAATTTTAAAATATAATTTACCATTCGTTTCAGAGGAAATGTTGGAATATTGTGTAAATTTTCTACAGAATGCCCATATACATGATGAACCTTATACTGTTAGAGATGGAATTAATATATTGAGATATTATACTAAATCGAGGATGCTAAAAAATGAAGATCCAGATAAATTAGATAAGAATACCTTTGAAAGTGCTGTAGTTCAAGTATTAGAAGAAGAAGCATTAAGATTTTTACCTGGGAATTATGAAGAATTCTTAAAACAACAAAAAGACTCCATTTCTTTTAAAATTTTTAAAGATTTTGAAGAAGTTAATGACTATTATGATAAATTTATAAAAAAACCAGATAAAAATTCATCTGATTCAGATCCTTAAAATAAACTTGGCTTTTTTATAAATTGCTTACTATTCAATAAGAAAAATTTGCATTAATGGATTTTAATCCACTCCACAAAAAATTTTATATATTTTGGTTCTTATTCAACATAATAGAACATATAATAATGTGTTAAATCCTTGAATAAGAAATCAATCAAGAAATATTACATTTCCAAGAAAACAAAGATTTTAGATAACTTTGATAAACAAATTAATACCTTTAGAAAAGTATTACTAGAGCAATTAGGTGCGCCTAAAACTGAAGAGATATTAAATGAGATAAAAGTTGAATATAAAAATTTAATCCCCGAAATTATTCATATTGAATCTAATAACAGTTTTATTTTAAGAGAGTATAAAGACATTTCGATTGCTTTAGCTTTTGCAAAAGTTATGAAAAAATGTAAGTATTCAAAAGAGGAAATAGCGGCATTTATTTATGAAATACAAAAAGAAGTGTTTAATTCTACTACAAATGGAAAAACGAAATTTATACAGATTTTGTTTAATATGTTACATATTTTTCCATTTAATAAAATATATAAGATAATAGTAAAAAAATATGAAAAAAGAACTCAAAAAGGAGACAAAGCTTTGAATATCCAAATTCATTATGTAGAGGGTGATCGTGAAAATTTTGATTATGGTGTTGATATTCTAAGTTGTCCTATCTGTGATATATGGCGCAAACACGATGTGATTGATATATTACCCTACGTTTGCCTTTCTGATTTTTTTAAAAGCCTAATGTCAAATTCAGGTTTAATAAGAACAATGACTTTATCAGAAGGAAGAGAAAAATGTGATAATCGATTTAAACGGGGAAGAAAACCTCAAAATAAGCAGAAAACTCAGTTTATAACAAGAAAATCTATCTTATAATTATAACTGTTTAAAAAATAAATGAGTATATATTTAATAATTGATATGACTTTTAGTAATTCAAAAACTTAAGATTTTTTAATCTCTTAGGCTGGAAAAAAGATTATAAAAAAGATTCAAATGGATGAAAATCCCTATATTAAATTTAAGAATATTTATATTATTCCCACTTTTCATTCGCGTATAGAGTTTGCGAAGTTGGTACGTACAGCTTTATTCAAGGTTTTTCCAGATGTTATCGCTGTAGAGCTGCCAAATAACGTACAGGACGAAATAATTGAAGCAATTGAAAGGTTACCTTATTTATCCTTAATTGGATATGCTGATACATTAAATCCAAAGAAACTTAATTTTATTCCTATAGATCCTGGAGATTCTATTATGGAAAGTATCCGAATTGGTCTTGAACATAATATTCCAATCGAATTTATTGATCTATCCGTTTCTGAGTATTTACCTCCCAGTTTTAAACTCCCAGATGATTATGCTATTAATCAGATTGGGCTTTTTCAATTCTATGAACAGATTGCTACTTACTTTAAAAACGAGTTTAAAGACGAAAAAGATGCCCTTAGAGATAAGGTAAAACTAGAAGAATTTCTTAAAAATCAAGAAAACGCAAATCAAAAATATAATTTTATTGAAAAAGATATTCTTAGAGAGAAATATATGGCTGCTCACCTTTTAAATTTAATTTCAATATATCATAGAGTTCTACTTATTATTGGTATGGCTCATTGGGAAAATGTCAAGTATTATATAGAAAATCCAGAAAAAATTGAAGATGTTGATTTGGAATTAATACCTCATAAATATGTAAAAATCTACAACATAAAAGGTTCTGATGCTAGATTCATTTTAAGAGAGTTACCATATCATACATATAAATGGTTAAATTTTCGAGATAAGTTTTCAAAAGAAAAATTAGAAAGTATAGAAACTCCTGAAGAACTTTACAATATTTTAAATTCATTTAATAAAATTGAACAAATTAGATCAATTTTAATCAAAGCTAAATATAATTATGAAGAGGAATTTAAAGAATTTGTTGATCTCCATAAATTAAAAACGTTATTTCAATATTCAAGAAACCTTTCATTGGCAGATCAAAGATTACTGCCTAATTTATATCATTTATTGATAACTTCGAAAAATATAGTTGATGATGACTATGCGTGGAAAGTTATGGAAAAAGCTACGAAATATCCCTATAATGATGAGAGTGATAATTATGAAACATTGAAAATGAGTTTAGAAGGTGGTTATGATCCAAGTGGTCGCTATATAAAACTACGTAGACATCATCCTTATACATATGGAAAAGAAAAAGAAGTTCCATTAAAAGAAAAACCTGAAGAGAAATATCCAGGCGAATGGAGAGATAAATGGGAAGATGGTAAGGATTATACAGTTTCCTGGCCGCCTGAAGATATTATAGAAGAAGATTATTTTGCTTTTATAAGAAAAAAGACTATTAAGGACTTAAAAAGCCAGAGAATTAAAATAGAAGAATTCAAATCCAGTTTAATGGATGGAATCGCAATTAAAGAAACTATTCGAAATTGGGCGTTCAAGAAAAAGATTTATGTACAAAATATTCAACAAGTACAAGGTAAAATCGATACTATTGTTGTAATATTTGATATTGATGAAGGAGAAGTTGAAAAATACCCTTATAAATTAACATGGTGGGCAGAACATAATAGAGAAAGCGATATGGCTTTCTATTCAACAAATCCTGGTGATTATATTATTGGACCAGGTATTACACACGTAGAAGTTGGAGGATTACTGTCTATCTTTCCTGCAATATTTATTCACTCTATTTTCGATCCATATATGGATTATGAATACAGAGATACTAAAAATAAGGCAGAGCGTCTTCTCAAGGCAGCTATTATTTATTCAAAAGAACGTTATATAGCATATGTAGCGAAAGAACCACCTCGTAAGTATTTCTATTCACTTGCAGGAATCAAAAATCGTGAATTAGTATATATTCCAATAGATAACTTTAGTAAAGAATCACTAAAAACAATTAAACATATTCATATCCTTGCTGGAAGGGACAAAAGGAAAATAGCACATAATTATATTTTTCTAGATTAATGATAAAATAAACATTGAAAATACCGTAATCTTTTTTAGATCATTTTACCATATTTTAAGTATAACGTGGATGTGGATGCTATGAATATAAATACTAAATTCTTAAGTTTTGTCCAAAAAATGATCAAGATCATATCCACGATTATTATTATTTAATTTCGCTTATTTATGAAGTGAACTTTCTTAGCTTTTACTCCACATCCCGCTTCATGAGTAAGGCATATAGGAAATATGGTAAATACTATTACTTGTAAATTAGATTTTTTTTAATAATTTTTAAGTCAAAATAATTGATGGTCATACAAAATTTCTGAGGATGGTGTTAAAAATTTCTTACAATGAAAAGGAAATGGAACTTCTGCGATTTTGGAAAGATAATAAAATATTTGAAAAAAGTATTGAACAAAGGTCAAAGGATAATCCATACGTGTTTTATGATGGTCCTCCTTTTGCTACTGGTTTACCCCATTATGGTCATATATTAAGTTTTGTCACAAAGGATGTATTTCCAAGATATTGGACAATGAAAGGCTACCGTTGTGAAAGAAGATGGGGTTGGGATTGCCATGGATTGCCAATAGAAAGTATTTGTGAAAGAGCACTAAATTTAAAACAAAAAAACGAAATATATGAAATGGGGGTTTCTGAATTCAATGAATTTTGTCGATCAAAAGTGCTTTGGTATACAAATGAATGGAAAAAAACCGTAGACCGAATGGGTAAGTGGATAGATTTTGATAATTCATATAAAACCATGGATAATACATATATGGAAACGGTGTGGTATATTTTTGCGAAAATCTACACCGAAGAGTTTATATATAGAGGTAAAAAAGTATTGTTCTATTGTCCACGGTGTGAAACTCCACTTTCTAATTTTGAAATTGCTATGGATAATAGTTATAGGGATGTTACTGAACAATCAATAACGGTAAAATTCAAATTAAAAGACGAACCAAAGACATATTTATTAGCTTGGACTACTACACCCTGGACTTTAATTGGAAATGTTGCTTTGGCTGTAAATAGCGAACGAAAGTATGTTAAAATAAAGATAGATGATGAATTTTTAATTATCATAGAGAATCAACTTGATACAATCAAACATAATTATGAAATCTTAGATGAGTTTAAAGGAAAAGTTCTAATAAATAGAGAATATGAACCTCTATATCAAATTTCAACTGACACTGACAAAAGAGGACATTTCGTCATTGATGGTGGGGATGATGTATTATTTGATGAGGGTACAGGGGTTATACACTTAGCAATATATGGGGAATTTGACTATGAAATGATAAAAAAGTATGATCTTCCAATAATCCAGCACATTGATGAGCATGGTAATCTGACTGAAGGTCCAAGAGATTGGATTGGAATGTGGTTTAAAGATCTAGACGAAAAGGTATTGGAGGATTTAAAAGATCGAGACCTTCTATTCGAATTAGAGGTTTATACCCATTCATATCCATTTTGCTATAGATGTGATACGCCCTTAATATATAATGCTCTTGACGCGTGGTTTATAAATATTCAACAAATAAAAACAAGGCTTTTGGAAACTAATGAAAAAATCAAATGGTATCCTAAAGAGATTTCTAGAAGATATGAAAGCATAATAAATACCGCTCCTGATTGGTGTATTTCAAGAAATAGATTTTGGGCTACTGCTATGCCCATTTGGGAATGTAAAGAGTGCACACAAATTAAAGTAGTTGGATCCGTTAATGAATTGCGAGAAAATGCCATTGAAGATCTTCCTGACAATTTGGACCTGCACAGACATATAGTTGATAAAATACATATTAAATGCTCAAATTGTGGTGAAGTAATGAATAGGGTACCGGAAGTATTTGATTGCTGGTTGGAATCAGGATCAATGCCATACGCAGCAAAACATTATCCATTTGAAAATGTAGATTGGTTTAAGCATAATTTTCCAAGTGATTTTGTTTCTGAGTATATTGGACAGGTAAGGGCATGGTTCTATTACATGCATGTAATATCTGTTTTATTATTTGATGAGATCCCATTTAAAAATGTAGTTGTAAATGGCAATATTCTCGCAGAAGATGGAACCAAGATGTCAAAGTCTAAAAGAAATTTCCCTGATCCAAATCTAATGATTGAGAAATATGGAGCTGATGCTTTAAGAATATATCTCTTATCATCCCAATTGATGAGGGCACAAGATTTAAATTTTAAAGAGGAAATTGTCAAACAAGTTTACCGACGATTCAATTTATTGTTAATTAATGTTCTGAAGTTTTATTTATTGATAGATATTGATAATATTACAATGGATATTGAAGATCCAGATAATATTTTGGATCAATGGATTGTCAGTTCATTAAATATTCTCATAAGAGACATTACACAACTTATGGATGATTATGACACAGCAGAAGTAAGTCGATTATTTTTTAATTTTATTGAAGATCTCTCTACTTGGTACATTAAAAACAGCAGAAATCGATTTAAAAGTGAAAAAGTAAATGAAAAAATATCAGCAATGAACACATTATCCTATATACTTTATAATTTATCAAAACTCTTAGCTCCTCTTACTCCATTTATTTCAGAGATGATATTCCAAAAATTGGCAGAAAAAGGGATTGTAAATTTAAAATCTGTCCATTTAGAGTTTTGGCCTGAATTTGATGAGAAATTAATCGATAGTGAAGTTCTAAAAAACATGCAACTCACAAGGGAAGTAGTAAAAAGATCCTTAGAATTAAGAGATAATTCTAAAATTCCAGTTAGACAAGTTTTAAATAAGGTTACATTAAAAGGGTTGAATCTTGAAAAGAAATATTTAGATATTATAGTAGAAGCCATAAATGTGAGAAATATATATATTGAAAAGGGAGAAGTGGCTGAATTTTCAATAGAACTAGACACAAATATTACTCCAGAGTTGAAGTTAGAAGGTATTGCTAGAAACTTGATTAGACATTTGAATAATTATAGAAAACAACTAAATCTATCAACGAAAAATCGAATCAACCTGTATTTCAAAACTGAAGATAGTGAGATTGCAGAAGCTTTTAAAAATCATGAAGAAAAAATTAAGAAGATGATACAAGCTGATACAATCATCCAAAATTTAGAAGATAAGCAAGACATAAAGAAATTTAAAATTGAAAATAAAGTTGTAGAGGCATACATAGAAGTAAAAAGTAAGCTTAAAATTAAAGAGGAGAAATGAAGATCTTAAAATCTTCCGTAAAATTCTTATTTTTACATATTCTTTATTATTTTATGCTTAAAATCTATAACACAATGACTCGACAAAAGGAAATTTTTAAACCTATAGAGGAAGGTCAGGTAAGAATTTATACCTGTGGGCAGACTGTATACGATGATGTACATATTGGTAACGCAAGAACGTATAGTTCTTGGGACGTAGTTATTAGATACTTGAGATATAAAGGATATGATGTTTTCCATGTCCAAAATTTCACTGATGTTGGGCATTTAACAGATGATGCAGATCAAGGTGAGGATAAAATTGAAAAGAGAGCAAGAGAACAAAAAATCAATCCTTGGGAATTAGTTGACCAACAAATTAAAGAGTATTGGGAAGTTATTGATGATTTAAATATTCAAAGACCAAATATTTCACCAAGAGCGACTGCGCTCATCCCTGATATGATTGAGATTATTAAAATTTTATTAGAAAAAGGTTATGCATATGAAGTACAAGGTAATATTTATTTTGATACTACAAAATTTAAGGATTATGGCAAACTGGCACGATTGAAACTTGATGAAGAGAAAGCACAAGCACGTATAGATCAAGATCCATTGAAAAAGAATTATTTTGATTTTGCTTTATGGTTAAATGCACAAAAGGGAGATCAAATCCATATTATGAGATGGAATTCCCCTTGGGGTGAAGGATATCCCGGATGGCATCTTGAATGTTCAGTAATGGGGATGAAATATTTAGGAGAAACCTTAGATATTCATGGGGGAGGAATTGATCATATTCCTACTCATCATCCTAATGAAATTGCCCAGTCTGAAGCAGCAACCGGAAAAAAATTTGTAAATTATTGGATGCATGCTGAATTTATCACTCTAAACGGTAAAAAAATGAGTAAAAGCCTTGGAAATTATGTTACAGCGCGTGAATTAATTGATGAATATGGAGGACTTGTTGTGAGAATGGGACTTGTATCTGGTCACTATCGATCTGCAGTGGATTGGAATCCAAAAGTTATTGAAAATGCCAAAAGTAATATTGAAAAAATTAGAAATTGCTTAAACGTAATAGAACATTCGCCCGGTGATAGTGAAAAAACTCTTGATAAAGCAATAAAAACTGTTAGAAATGATTTTGAGGCATCAATGGATGATGATTTTAACAATCCAAAAGCTCTCGCAACTATTTATGAGTTTATTAAAAAGATTAATAGCTCTTTAGATAACAAAAAAGAATTGCTTTTTAAAGCAAGAGATACGCTACTTGAGCTTCTCGGCATTTTTGGTCTTGATTTCACTAAAAAAGAAGATAGTGGTGTGGTAAAATTAAATGAACTAATGAATATTATCATAAATATCCGTGATAAAGCAAGAAAAAATAAGAATTACGAAATTAGTGATGAGATAAGATATAAATTAAAAGAAGCAGGAATACAGCTTGAAGATGGAACTGAAGGAACACGATGGAAAATTATCTAATTTTTTTTAATCTTGCTCATTCTTTTTAATTCAGCAACAACTTTTTAAAGATTTATAAATATATTGTAAATACAATTTTCTAATTGAATCTAGAAAATAATCTCAAAATTAGAGGGAAGATTTTTAATGACCTATGTTAAACGAAATCTATGGATTCTTCCTATGATAGGATGTTTCATTGCTTTAGTTTCACTATTCACTCCAACAACTTATGATAGTAATCCTGGTGAATTGATCTTAATCTGGATGAACCAGATGGGTCTAAGAATATTAGCTGGATCTCCTACACCTGAATTTTGGAGGTCTATTCTCTGGCCAAATTTATTTTCATTTGCTTGTGAAATCATAATTTTCGCAAGTACAATCATATCAATTACGTTAATTAATACTTACAAGATATCAGCAAGAAGTTTTCAAGAACTTAAATGGAAATTGCTTTTATCAGCAGCATTAATTATAATCTCAACCTTAACTTGGATTATTATCATGGAAATTGCATATCTCAATAGTCCACGGAGCCATTGGGAATGGTATTCCCCTCATTTTGGTGTGATCGGTCCTTTTATTGGATCAAGCCTTATTATTGCTGGAGTTATTTTGACCAAAGATGATGGTAAAAAAAAGAATCAGTAGTAAAACCTTCAATCAGTTATTATAAAAAAATTCCGATGATACTTGCTATTTTAGGAGGATTAATTGGTATAATTTCATTATTTACTCCCACCAGTTTCAATAAAAGGGATGGAACAGATTTATATTATGTGTGGATGAATCAATTAGCCTTAGATTTAGAGCCTGGTCCTATTGAGTTATATTTTTTAGAATCAAGGGCAGATATCTTCCTTATTTGTTTTTCAATTACACTATTAGTTCTAATATTTGCTAGTGCCATTCTTTTAATCATATTAACTAATATTCATCGAAAATTTTCAAGTTCTTACCAACAATTAAGGATTAAATGGTTAATTTTAGCTATTATAATTACTATAGCAACCATAGTGTGGATTATTTATATGGAAATTTTTTATTCAATATATGGTGCTAGCCATTGGCAAAATTACTCTCCTAACTTTGGAGTCATAGGTCCCTTCATAGGATCAGGTCTTATTATAATAGGAGTCTATCTAGGAAAAAAATCAGAGAAAAATAATGAAAGACACTAAGAAAATAAATTTCTAAATTCTAATAATTCTTTTTTAAAAACTTAAATTAGAAAAAAAAAGTGATTGTTAGGAAAAAAAGTGAATTTAAGGTGTAGTAAAAACCTCCCATTTTTTGTAGAGATGAGGATCTCCTCCATTCTCGACAAAGTCAATATATTTTTGAAGACCTTCTAAAATTGTGTCTGCTGTCTTTTTATATAATTTTGAGAGTTTCTTGTCATCAAATTCAGTCCAAAGAGAGACCTCTGTTTCTTTTTCCTTTTTGGGAGTTAAAACATACCCAATTGAATTCATATCACTATTCTCTGTATACCATATAGCACTTTTATTTTCATCAGTGTCAGTTTTAACGATGATAATTGGTCCAACATCTGTTTCCAATTCGGTTTTATTATCCTCCATTGGAATTATTGCAGTTACACTAGGATTCCATTTTGGTGTATTAATAGCATCTGTTACAATTTTATAAATCTTTTCTGGAGTTGATTCAATATTGATTTTTCTTTCTATTTTGGGCAAAAAATCACCATATTCTGGAAATTCACATCAATATATGATATTTTGTCTTATATATATTTGTGTTTTTTATTTGCTTAATTATTTGTAAATAAGAAGAATACTTCCCAAATTCATTATCTCAACCTTATAGATTATTCTAAGTTGAAAAAAATTTTAAAGAATTCAGAAAAAAAAAAACGCTTAATGTGCTATAAATAATTTAATAATTAATACAATATAATTCAGAGATTAACTATTTTGAATTATATACTCATAAAACATATTTATATATAGTGTTTTTCCATTATTTAGATAATATACGCTTTTTTATTCATTCTAAAAACCAAAATAAATGGCAAAAAATAATGACTTTTAATATATACAAAAAGCAATTAGCCCAATTTTTAGTAATTTATTCATTAGTACTACTAGGGATTTTCAATTTAAATTCAGCATATGCAATGTACACGAATGGTGGTGAAGCCCATTTTTATCCTGATGATGATTATCCTATACAATATGGTATACTCATTCCTGATCCGAATATGTATGCTACTATGTCAGTACAAGGTTCAGATCAAGGTGAATTTACACTTATGGATTGGCTTGGATTAACGATTGATTCAGAAGCTGTAATAGGTGAAGATATCTCAGAATTATATCCATGGTATTTTGATACTCCTTTAACGCCTACTATTACAGATAACAATCATATTGACCCATGGAATGATATCACATGGCTAAACGTTACGGCATATAAATCTGAAAATAATACAATTTCGCCTTTTACCTTAAATACTGTTTTTGATTATTACATTATGAAGGAGAAGAAGACTCTAAGTGTACCTTTAGATCGAACTCTACCTATGCAAATTGATATAATTATATCTAGTACTGGCCCTAAAATTTTAAAATTTGACTGGTTAGCTGATGATCCTAGTGCTATTAATTATGATAGGTATTTAATATCTCCATCCGGAAAATTGGTTGATCTTGATGAACGTACAGCAACTTCACATGCAATAAGCCCCCCAATAGACGTTTTTAATTACTTAATATTTAATGCAAAAGAAAAAGGAACATATCGTTTATTAATATATGCAACTCATAATGAACCAGCATATCTATTTTTAGAATTCTTAAGCTCTACTATTTCTACTTTACCTATGGACACAATTATGTTTGGTGGAAATGGTGGTGATATCCTAACTATTGATGAAAGTGTTCACTCTAATTGGCAATCAATTTGGTTTAAATTCAAAGGAAATAAAGGTGATATATATAGGCTAGATTTAAGCAAAGATTATTCAACTGGAATTGAACCTATTATAGATCTTTGGATTCCATGCCAAGCAGGTTATATTCTTGATGAGAATATTCTCACTGGATCCCATGAAGTTTATTTTCCTGAATCTAGTAATGCTTATATCTCATTTACAGATACAGGTTATGGTGATTGGTATAGATATTCCTTATTTGTAAGTGAAATTGAAGCATTTGACTATAATATAGGACAAAATTTAACCAAGTATAGAGTTTTAAGTGATGAAATAATAACAATTGAATTTGAAATTCAAGAAGATTCATTTATTAGATTTAATTACTCCAGCTTGGCTGATCCCGCAGGACAACCCTATATAAAAGCTCTAGAAACTGCCAATGCTTTTATATTTAGAGATTCAAAAAATCTTCAAAGTTTTGATGAAATTACCCCTTTATTAACAACAACAATAGATTCAGAAGATTTTAATTATTATTATATGCCCACTGGAATTTATAAGGCAATTATTAAAAATAATAATCCAAACGAAGATGGAGCTTTTCATATTAGTTCAAAATTGATTGAATGGGCTGACGAAAATATCCCCATAAATTCCTTAACCTATCCGAATAATAGTCCATCTCAATTTACTTCTCTTGAATTTGAACCAGATGTATATTATGATAATCTTAAGCAAGGAATTGGAATTGATATTAATATTTCAGAACCTGGGCAGTATAGATTAAATGTAACAGTTTTAAACTCAGAAAATTTAACAATAACTCCTAATCCAGGACGCCCATCTGCAGTTGTTGTTTATAATTCTAGTCAAGGAACTTATCACAATTGGACAACAGAAGTCTTAGATCCATTAAAATCATTTCCCGCATTTTCTGATGATGAGCCAAGTGAACAAACAGATGATATTCTTTTTATTGCATATTCTCAAAAATGGAGTGATATGAATTTTAATTTTTCACAATTAGGAGTTAAAGATAGTCCTGCTTTGGATTTGAGCTTCATGACCTATGATGGCACTGATTTTACAAATGAAGTTTCTGAGACTTTAGATACGACTTATGAGTTCACATCTAATGGTAATATTTCTCTAAATATTGAAGATGGGGATTATATAGATTGGATAAAGGGAGCTGATTTTGATGTAATTAATATTAATGAAAACGACTCTTATTGGCTTGGAATCAAACTCAATTCAAAAGATTATTCAACACTTCCGTATATTCAATCAATAACAATTTTAAATGAAACGCAAGCTCCATCAGAAACAATTCTTGGTAATTTAAATTTTGCTCTTGTTAGAGATACTGGATATGATTACGGTGATTATTGGATTCCAAGTGATCAGCCTTCAGTAGCACAAATAGTTAGTGATTCGTTTGAATCCTTCTTAATAGAAGCAGATTCGCCTTATCTTATGGGGTTTGAGGAAGGTATATATAAATTATTAGTTATACCTGAAGTAGAAAGTGATGATCCCTTCATGATTAAAGTTGCTGTTGAGAATTTTTGGTCTTATAAGCAACAGATAACTTATAACATAACATCTGAACCAAATTTATACCAATATCAAATAAATAATTATACAGACTCCGGTTATGCCTATGACAATGGTACTCTCCATCATTTTAATCTTACTACCACGTATAATCATTTAAAATCAACTCCAACTGATTTAGGCCAAGATAGTTATTTCGTAATTGAATGTTTTGGCCAAGCTTATCAATGGACTCAATTAGTTGTTGCTTGTGAAAATGTGACTCAATATAATCTTTATTTAGCCCAAAATCTTCCATGGATTGATAATGACGGCCCAAATTCTGAAATTACGATGTTAACACCGTTCACACCTGGAACAACAGTTTCTACTTATGAATTTGGAATATTTAATGACCATTTCTATTTAATCTTTCAAACTCTTGCTTCAGAGGATTGGATAACTTATAAAATTGATTTGAATCAATATAATACAATACAATTATTAGCAAAAGCAGAGGTTGCTTCTCAAGAACCTGAAATTCCAATGGCCTTAATATTAGGAATTGCTATTGGAATCCCTGTGACTGCTGGAATAATAGTTGTTATCTATGTTTTAAAAAGGAGAGGAAGAATTTTATCGAAAACTCCGAATTATTAAATTATTTTCTTTTTATTATTTTTATATAATTTAATGGATAATAATCATCATTTTCTTTCAATATTAGAGATACTAAGTCTTATAAATTTTAATAATGATATTTTCTTACAGAAACAAATACTACAAAAAAAAATAGTAAAAAAATAAACTATTAATACTATAAAATTGAATTATTCGACTGTTTTTAGTAATTCCTCGATTTCAGCTTGAATTTCTTCAGGCTTTTTTGCTGTCTGTCCAGCAATCGCAAGTTGTCTTTCTATAATTGGACGATGTAGCGTATTCATAGCACAAAATGGGACTTCTCTGACTTTAGATGGGTCTTCTGGGTCAATAACTCCATAATGGACAAGGCATCTGCAAACTCTGTCAAGATCGAAGTTATAAGCATCTTGGAAATGCATCGATGACACCATAAGGTTGCGGTCGTTGAAGAATTTCCCTGCAGATTTTAAGTTTGGAGCCATTACTAAGCGAGCAAATGCTTGATATGTCTTACTTGTGAGAATTTTTTGTGGACTTTTAATGTATCTAGCTGCCCCAGCAAAGAAATACGCCTTCATAATTTGTCGATAACCTAAGCTGGTCATTTCATCAACAAAGTTTCCAATTTTGGAAGCGATTTGTCCGAAATCACTTAAGTTAATACCTTTTAATAATCCAGTAGGCTTCGGAACTTCCTGTTTTTCAACCATATCCCATACTTGGTTAGCCCAGCGAATCAATCCTTCAGCATCAAAAAAATGTTCGATGGGTTCCCACTCATCTTTATCATTAATAACACATATTGTGGCAAAACCACAATCTGAATGACTAGTCATACTAAAGGCTGGTACATCATCAAACCATGCTAATAATTTTGTAAACTTTGCCGTAAATGCGATAGGGTAAAACTGGGTAACTGAACCATTTGTATATTTATTAATCGCTTCTTTTAAATCAGAAGTGGTATATCTAATATCCATTAATTCTTCAAAACTAATCCGACCGGTTAATGAAACCGGCTGGAAGATAAGACCTGACACGACATCACAATTATCTTTCGCAAAATCTAGTATCGCTCCAATTTCATGATCATTTACCCCTTTAGCGATAACAGGAACCAACATTACCCCATAAAAACCAAGCTTCCGCGCATTTTCAATCACTTTCTTTTTAAGAGGCCACAAGTTAACCCCTCTAATCTTTTTCCATACTTCAGGGTCATCTGTAGCATCAAATTGGAGATAAAGCGCATCCATTCCCGCATCCATGCATTCTTTCATAAAATCGAGTGATTTCCCGAACCTAACACCATTGGTGGTTACCATAACTTCTGTAAAACCTAATTCATGTCCTTTTCGAATTATTTTAGGAAGATCATCTCTTACTGTAGGTTCTCCTCCAGATAACTGGAGTAAAACTGCTGGTATTGGTTCCATGGATCTAAAATGTTCCATAATTCGGATGAGTTCTTCAAAAGTAGGTTCTACTACATAGCCTTTCGCGCTAGCATTGGCAAAACAAATAGGGCAAGCTAGATTACAGCGATTGGTGATATCAATTAAACAAATATTTGGAGCACTTTTATGATTGGCGCATAAACCACAATCATATGGACATCCTTTATTTATTTCTTTAATTCCAGAGGATACATATTCGGGTTGAGTAGAGTTATTTACAGTGGAACCAATTTCATCTGTAATTTTCTGTTGCCATTTATATTCTTCTGGATTGATTGACAGTTTATCTTTGAAGTCTCCATGGTCCTTACAAGTTTTTCGCATCATAACCCAATTAGTTTCAGGATCTACGTAAATCTCAGCCGCAAGGTGTTTCATACATTCTGGACAAATGCTCGTAGTTGTTCGAATAATCTCAACGTCTTCCCTATGAGCTGCTTGAGTTTCTAATTCAGTCATAAGAATCAATACTCTGTTAATTTTTTAAATAGATAAATGTTTTATTGAATAATTATTTTACTAATTAACCTTTTAAATCATTTAAACCTTTTAAACCATTTAATAATATCTATAATATTATTAAAAAAAAGGCGTAATCTTAATAAGAAAGATTAAAAACCTAATTAAAATTGATAAATATACCCTTATTTCTAATTTTTTTGAAAAGAAATTATAAAAGTTCACTTTAAGTTTTAGGTTTGAGTAGGAAAAGGAATTGATCTCTAAAATATTACTTTTTAATTAATTATATTATAGTAATATAAGCATGAGGAGTTTTCATAGGAAGTAAGGCGGTCTAAAGCAATTAAATCATTAAGAATTATAAAGGGTGACTCCTGCCCTACGAGACGCAAATACGCGTCAAAAACAAAATAGGGGGAGGAGGGCGAAATCAGAGTGTAAGAATTTACACTACCAAAAGACAAAAATCCAGGGTGTAGGCAGGAGTCATAGATTTTTTATTTTTTTTTGTTGATTTTAGATTTTGATTATTTTTGTGAGTTTTCTTATTAGTTTATCAAATTTAAATTTTTATCTTAACATTAATATATCATTAAGAGTTTATAAATTAAATCATTATAGTGTGTAGGTATTTATTACAATTAATAATAGTTTAAAGAAAAACTAAGATAAAAAAAGGAATGCTTCTTTAATTATTGTAAATTTACTGTTTAGATTAATGATGTCGGAAAAAATTAAAGAACAAACGGTGGGAAGACCAGAACCAGAATTTAAAATCGATATTGGCACAATAATCTGGGCAATCATAGGCTTTATTGTGTCGTGGATGAATATGTTGCTTATTTTGGATTCTATGGAGATCTGGTCATACCTTACTGTAATTTTTACAACTATCATCCCTACAGTAATAATTGCTTTAAAGAATCGTTTCTGGGGGTATGGATATATAATTGGATTTGCGATTGCGGGAATTCCTTTTTCTTTTTTAGATCCACCTTATGGAGATCTATTTATTGGATGGTATACCTTTTTTACATCAATTTTTATTTTCGTTATTTTATGGATAATATTTTGGATGGGTTGGAGGTCAATTTCCACAATTAAGCAAGTTTAAAATCAAAAAAAAATGCAAATATAAAAATCCAATTTGAAAGTATATTTTTATACTATGACTAATTGTTTACATTTAATACATAGTTTTCCTTCAATTTTTGCTTTCTTTGCACATTCTAAACAATATTTTGTCTTACATGAAGGACATGTGTAAGTTTCTCCTTGAATAGTACCTTTATGAAAAAAACAGAAGTTGTCAATTACTTTAAAGGTTGGAGGTAATATAGGTGGAGGAGGGGCTTTTTTATTGCTCATAAGTTCACAAGAATCAATAATATATTACATTCGATTTCTTTATTAAATAAAAAACAAGTTATTAATGTGAGAGTTTATTCTATTGAATTAAGGTCGGGATATCTTCTATTTTTACATTAAGGACATTTGCAACAGCCATAAATTTTTGTGTAATTATGTCAATTGTTAATTCCCCGGCATCTATGAGATCTCCAATAAGATAGGTTTCGTAGAAGCATTTTTCCATTTCATAACATAATCCCGTAGTATGGAGGATTTCCTTGCTTAAATTTAACTCATTTAATACATTAGATATCCCTTTAACTAGATCTGGCGAAAATTCTTTTAACTTTACGAGAATCTTTTTAATATTTTTATTTTTTGTTGGAAAACAGCTAATTTTAACAACATCTTCACGAGATATGAAAATTAACAAATAATAAGGAGAATTCAATATTTCTTCCTTAATTTCTAAAGGAAAGATTGGATTTTTATTAAGTTCATTATTGTTTATAATTAGACCTATAGATATTTTATTTTTTTGAGCGCTTTTGTCTGTTTCCATATTAATCAAAAACCTTAAGGTAATTAAAGGTTATATTTGAGTAAGGATATATAAAGTTTTTTGCTTTTTTATTTTTATTTTTTTTACACTCTTTATACTCATTGAATTTTTTTAACAATAGAATTGTTTTATTTTTTCAAGAATATAAGAGTATTGATTTATTAATACCAGTCTCGTAATACTAAGATAACATTTGTATTTTATATCTAAATCTAATTTTCATTACATAATATCTCCATTAAATATTTTTTTTAATAAAAGTTGACATAATGGATTTTCAAAATAATTTTAAGGATATTGGACAAAAATTTGGATTTGAGTTTGATAAGTATAATTCTCAAGAGTGTAGATTTCATGCCATTTATTTCATTGATTATGAAACTGGTGCTCTACTCGTAAGTAATAGGTATTCTGATGGTCTAAATTTTTTAAAGGATGACCTAATATGTAGTTTCCTAAATGCCATTAACTTGTTTATTAATGAAGTAAATAAAGGAGAAAATGAAGAACTTCAAGAGATTAATTTTAGAGGTACAAGAATCCTATATCAAAGAGAAGGTAGACTTTTAGCGATTGCGATTACGAAAAAGACAAACCTACAAATGGAGAGAGGGATCATGCGTGAAATTGTAGAAGATTTCTATATCCGGTTTAAAAAATTTATAAACAATTTTAATGGAGAAATAGATCCTTCAGTATTAAATTACAAAAAAAGATTGAAAAGTATGAATTTAAATTCACTATTTAAATTTAATATTCATATCTAGACATTTAAGCAGATTTTTCTTTATCTTCATCTTTTTTAATTTTTTCAACTTCAGATTCAAATTTTTCTACAATAGTTTTCGCTTCCGTTTTAATGTCGAATCGGTGCGCATTAAGCTCGCGTTGTTCTTCAATTTTTGTTGCTTGTTTTTCAACTGTACTAGATATTTTTTCACTGGTTCCTTCTATATCCGGATGTAATTCTTTTCTTTGAAGAACACTTTCTTTTTGGCGTTCAATCATGAAAGCTTTTTCCCCAACTGACTTTTCTATTTTTTCAGCTGTCCGTTCAATATCTGGATGTAATTCAACGCGTTGAGCTATAATTTCCTTTTGGCGATCAGTCATAAACGCTTTTTCTCCAATAGACTTTTCTATTTTTTCAGCTGTACCTTCGATATCTGGATGTAATTTAACACGTTGTGCTGCACTTTCCTTTTGGCGATCAATCATAAATGCTTTTTCCCCGATAGATTTTTCTATTTTTTCAGCTGTCCCTTCAATGTCTGGATGTAATTCAACACGTTGTGCTACACTTTCCTTTTGGCGATCAGTCATAAACGCTTTTTCTCCAATAGACTTTTCTATTTTTTCAGCCGTCCCTTTAATATCTGGATGTAATTTAACACGTTGTGCTGTACTTCCCTTTTGGCGATCAATCATGAAAGCTTTTTCTCCGATGGATTTTTCTATTTTTTCAGCCGTCCCTTCGATATCTGGATGTAATTCTTTTCTTTGGGTAGCAATTTCTTTTTGACGGTCAATCATGAAAGCTTTTTCCCCTAATGATTTTTCTATTTTTTCTCCAGTACTCTCTAAATCAGGATGAATACTAATTCGTTGTTCATCAAGCTCACGTAGCTTTTCAATCCTAAATGCTTTTTCGCCAATAGATTTTTCTATTTTCTCACCAACCTCTTCTAAATCTGGATGAACACTAATTCTTTGCTCATCTAATTCCTTTCTCTTTTCTATATGGAATGCTTTTTCCTCTATGGACTTTTCTATTTTTTCTGCCGTACTTTCGATATCTGGGCGTATTTCCTTAAGTTGATCATCAAGTTCACGTTGTTTTTCTATTCTAAAAGCTTTTTCCCCTACTGATTTTTCTATTTTTTTGGCAGTACCTTCGATATCAGGGTGTAATTCTTTTAATTGACCAATTGTTTCTTTCTGACGATCAATCCTAAATGCTTTCTCATCAATTAAATTTGAAATTTGTTCTTTTCCCTGTTCAAATGATTTTTTCCTTTCTTTCTTTGTACTTTTTAAATATCCTTCTCTTTCCTTTTTTTCTTTCTTATAAAGTTCGTTGACAAGTTTCTTTTGTTTTTCAATTTCTTCAGGGGATAACGGTTTTTCATTTTCACCCAAAATTCTCACGTTTAAAAATTTTTGAAATTTTTTTTAATATAATAACAAACTTCGTATTTAATAATTTTTATGTTTAAGTTGCAAAAAAGTTTTAAATCAAAAGGAGAACAAGCGGATTCAAAATAGATTCATATAGTTCTTGGTATTTATTTTATAGGAATGGGTTCAAAAGAATCATTGGGGATTTGTTCCATGAGACTTAACATAGTTAATTTCATTGTGAGCATTTCCATAACTTCTATTTTCAATTTTTTTGATTTTTCAGAATCTAGGGCTAAGTTATACTTGGTAATAATACTTTCAAATTCTTGTGTTAACGCCTCTTTTAACTCATCTTGATTATCTAAATTAATATTTTTATTATTGAGCCAAGTATCTATCTCTTGTTTAATTTGGATATCTACGCCATTTGAGGAATTATAATTTACTTCTACTTCTTTCAGATTTTGTAGATTACTAAGATAAGCTTGATCCTGGTACATTGGTTTAATTAATAAACCCAGATTCATAATTAGAGGTTCTATTTCAAGTTTTTCTAATGAATCTGATAATAGTTTTAGAACCTGATCTTTTTGTGTTATTTTAGAGTAATCGATATATTCTTGGACAAAATGCATTAGTGAATTTCTTACTAATAAATCTTCAAAATCAAAAATTGATTCAGGTTTTATCTCAAGAGTATTATTAATGCAAGTATATAATGAGATCATTAAGGGTTTTATTTCTTTAAACATTGAAAATTTATTTGTAAAGCTTAAAATATCTCCTAAGATCTCGAGCTTATTCTCATCTGGCTCCGAGTTATAATAGTGATTAATATTTCGCTCCAAATCGAAATTCTTATCTGGAATTGATAAGAGTTCCTTTAACTCAGAATAAATAGAACTTAAATCCACAATAATTTAATTGTTAAATATCTTTAAAAAAACTTATTTATTTTAAAAAAGATTGGAAAAAAAAATTAGAATACTACTGCAATTAATGCGTTAGTGCCATGTTTTTGAGCTTCTTGAAGAATTTTCATAGATTCTTCACGTGATAAAGGAGGTAAATCAAACGCACTCATACCAGCTAATTTAAGTTCAGCTTTAGCTGTTTCAGCTAAATTGTTGCAGTCACCAGAAAAAAATACATTTTTCCTACCAAATTCTTTTCTAAGAACTTTTCCTACTTCGTTAATAGCACAATATCCTGCTACTAGACCTCTATTATATCCTTCAGCTTTCAATTTTTCAATTAGATCATCATCATGTCCTTTTCCCATTATTATAAACCACCCTCCTTTGAATTTTTCTGGATAATCAAAAGCTAAGCTTTGTAAAAAGATTAATGGGTTATCTTGACATCCCTCTCTACATAATAATTCTTTACCTTTCACAATTTTTACATCTTCAGGGAACATTTGGAGCAAATTCCATTCATATACTTCTTTAAATTCTTTTAGATCCTTTCCTATGACTTTAATTTTATTTAAATCGCCTTCTCCAAGCCCTCGTTCATAAGCTATTTTTAAATGTGGAATATCATTAATCTTTAAACCAAACACTCTTGCTCCTACAACATCAACCGCTAAAGTATCTCTCCCTCCAATTATAAGATTAAATGGAATTACTAGTTTGTCTTCCCAGGCTGTAGGAGGATAATGTCCATGAATGGTTCCTTCAGTCCCATCGATAAGAGTTATATCAGGTTGTATTAATTCATACATATCTACTAATTTTGAATGTAAATTATAATTGTGATCTTTTCCGCGATCAGCATGTTGAGGAAAACCCCATTGATTTTTGATACCTAGGGTAACTCCTGCCATTGAGTGTGTTTTAAGTTTAGGGATATTAATATATGTTATTGAATCCCTATTTTCGATTAAATTTACTACTGTCATTGGTAATCTGAAAGTCATTAAATTATAGCCATTAGGATCCTCTTTTACTGAAGATTTCCCTTTAAATTCAAAGGTTTTGGTATCTTCTTCATCTAAATAGATAATTTTTGCTCCATTTCTATCACATATATCTTTAAAGCCCGTAATAGCAAACACAAGTCTAGTAAAATTACCCTGGGTGGAATTTTCCATTACATAAACTTCAGCACCTTTCTTCTTTAAATAAACAATTACAGCTTCCAAAACTTTTGGAGATGTATATGTATGTTTCTTAAAATCGATTCCATTAACTTTTATATAAACTTTTTTAGAACTTTTAAGAATCGGAGGACCTGACTTTTCGAGATAAGAAAATAAGTTCTTAATTGCCATTTCTATTGATTGGTCTGTTTCTGTAATAAAAACTTCTGCCATAAAAAAATCAACTATTTTTAAGATATTTTTTAAAAGTCTGAAAATATTATAAAGCCTTCTCTTAATCATTATATTTCAAAATAAAAAAGCTTTTAAGTTTTGACATATATCATTAACTAAATATATATCAAGAAGTGAGATATTCTAAAATATAAGGGATTAATAATGGCAGAAAAAATTGCTGAGAAATTTGAAAATGCAATGAAAACGGGTTTTATAAGTTCCCTTATATTAATTGTTCTTGAAAGAAAGCCTTCTTATGGATATAAAATAGGTAAAGAAATTGAAGAACGTACTTTAGGGATATGGAATCCACCATCATCGACTATGTATACAGTCCTAAAAGATATGACAAAAAAACAATTAATAACATTTAAAGAACAGCAGGTTGAAGATGGAAGAAATAGAAAAATTTATGAAATCACGCAAAAAGGTAAAACAACCTTGAAATTGATGCTTGAAAAGCATAGAGTGATTGAAGAATCATTTGAAACTCTAAAAACAGCAATGTTAGGTGATGAAAAGGGAGTATTACCAAAAGGATATCATAAAATTGGACCCTTAAGACTAATGTTAGAGAGATTAGATGAGAAATCAGATGAAGAACAATTAGAATTTCTTGAACTTCATAAATTAAAAATTTCTCAAGATATGAAAAAATTAGAAGAAAAATCTCAAAGAATTGGAGAAAGAATAGAAAAAATAAAAGAAAAGTTAAAAGGAAAATAAGAAATGAGTCAAAACATAATTGAAGTACAGAATCTTACTAAAATTTATGATGAAGGCAATGTTTTAGCTGTAGATGACATTAGTTTCAACATAAAGAAAGGAGAGATTTTCGCTTTATTAGGTCCTAATGGTGCAGGAAAAACTACTACAATAAGTATACTAGCAACACTATTAACCTCAACTAATGGTGAAGCTTATGTCAATAATTATAATGTCAATAAAGAACCAGATAAAGTAAGGAAGAGTATTGGTATAGTTTTTCAAGAACCCTCTTTAGATGGTGAAATGAAAGGATGGGAGAATTTGGAGTTACACGCAATTCTTTATGGTATGCCTAAGAAAGAGAGGCAAGCTAAAATAAAGGAAGTACTAAAATTGGTAGATCTTGATGATAGAGCGGACGCATTTGTAAAGAATTATTCTGGCGGGATGAAAAGACGCTTAGAAATCGCTCGTGGACTAATTCACGAACCAACAGTTCTATTTTTGGACGAACCTACTTTGGGATTAGATCCACAAACACGTAGAAAGATATGGGAAAAGATTAAAGAATTGAATAAAGGCAATTCAAAAATTACAATACTTATTACTACACATTACATGGAGGAGGCAGACCAACTCGCAGATAGAATTTGTATTATGGATCATGGTAAAATTATTGCCATGGACACATCTGAAAATCTCAAAAAACAATTATCTGGTGATGTTATTGATATTCAATTCGAAAATGTGGAGGAAAACTTTAAGATTCCAGGTCTTATAAGAGAAATAAAAGGAATTAATGGAGTGAAAAATGTATCATTTGGAACTACTGAGGGAGAACAGAATATAATGCCTAATTTTCAACCTCCCCCTGGCATGCCTAATATTGACCCGGCTATGATTCAAGCTCGAATACGAGAAATATTGTCAGATCCTAAGAAATTAATCATAGCATGGAAGCGTATGCCAATGGCTGCAGGAATGTTTCTAAATGCCCCCTTAGCAATGAAGAAAAAAATAGCAAATATGTTTAATGATAATCTCTTAGAAGAAGTTCCAGATAACATTAAAAAAGAGATATTAAAAATAAAGAAAGGGGAATTTGAAGAAGAGGAAGAACACTTAGAACCTTCTATATCAATTTCATGTGAGAGCGGTGGCAAGCAGCTACCATTAATTATTCAAAAAATAAGTGAAAATGGTCTTAAGATAAAAACTGCAAATATGCATCAACCTACTTTAGAAGATGTATTTTTACATTATGTTGGTTCGACAATTCGAGAAGAATCTTCAAATCATACTAAGGATATAAAAAAAATGATTCAAATGAGACAATTAAGGAAGTGAAATAAATGTCAGATCTAAATATTGGTAAAACAAAAGTAAATTACAGTGCAGTTTGGATTTTAGCGAAAAGAGAGTTAATGAGTTTCTGGAGAAACAAATCGAGAGTAATATCATCAATAACCCAAGGTATATTATTTCTCTTCGTATTTGGGGCCGGATTCTCTCGAGTTAATATAGTTATTGATGGTAGTAGTATTGATTCGAGGGCATTTACCGCATCAGGAATTGCAGCAATGGTTATTTTATTCACAGGTATTTTTGGTGGAATGGCAGTTTTTCGAGATAAAATGTTTGGATTCATGAAAGAGCTAATGGTAGCCCCTGTTAGTCGCAGAACTCTGATGTTAGGAAGAACAGTAGGTATTGCTTTACAAACTATGTTGCAAGTGGTTATTATGATCACATTAGGAGTTATCTTTGGATATTTTGGCTATGATCTTAGTTTAATATGGCGGGTAATTTTGATTTTGCCAGTAGCTTTTTTAGCTAGCCTTGGAATCGTAGGGATAGGCTTAACAATAAGTACTCGATTAAACGACATGCAATCTTTTGGATTGATACAGACTTTTATAGTAATGCCGATGATGTGGGTTTCGGGAGCCCTAATTCCACTTCCTATACAGATTACAATGTTTAATCCTTTCACATATAGTGTAGATTTGTTTCGTTTTGTTTTAGTAGGCGTATCGTATTTTCCATTTTGGCTTGATCTAATCGTAACTAGCGGATTTGGATCTTTATTGATAATTATAGGAGCTCGATCGTTTAATAAAATGGAAATAAGCCAATAATTAATTTTTTTTTTAATTTATAATAACACAAATTGAATTAAAATTAACAAACACTATTTGTTAAATGAAATCTGCTCGAATGATATTCAAGTATTGGTTAAGATCGAAGAGAGAATTCATCTTACAAATCTTATTTTTATCATTTTCAACGATTTTTAATACTATTACTCCCATTTTTATTGGAAGAATGGTAGGATTATTAGATCCAAATCTTATAAGTTTTAATATTATAGGATTCATATTTTATTTTTTTATCATATTAGTATGTGGATTATTAACTTATAACTTCAGTAGAGCTGCTCGAATTCAAGGAGCTGAAGTTTCTTCAAGAGCACTATATTATTTACGTGATGATATTAGTAATGCAATATATCGTCAGTCATTTTCATATTTCGATAAGTCTGAAACAGGTCAATTAATCTCTCGTGCTACAAGTGATATCGAAGAGACTCGCCAAATTTTTGGTATGGGGTTAATTATAGGGCTTCAATCAACTCTTCAGATTAGTGGGATTATAATTGGTTTTTTTGTTTTTAGTTTTGATTTATCTATTATCTTGGTTTCAGTAATTATCATTTCTCTTATATTATCGTATTATATTGCAAAGAAATTAAAACCAATCTTCTTGGAAACAAGAAATAGTTTTGGTGATTTAACTACTACAATAAGGGAGAACATTGTTGGTGCTCAAGTAGTACGGATATTTAGTACTCAAACTAAAGAATATCAAAAATTTAAAGGAAATAATAAAAGGTTCTACAATGCCAGTGTTAATTCTGTAAAATATAATTCACTTTACATGCCCTGTATTTATATAATAATCGGTGCAATGACAATTTTTTTATTATTCATAGGGGGTATTAAGTTTATTAATGGAACAATGAATTTAAACACACTCGTTACTCTTCTTTCCTATATAGCATCATTAGGTTTCCCTTTAATGATGTTAGGTCAGATTATGTTGGTATATATTCAAGCTGATGCAGCACTTACTAGGGTAAGAGATATTTTAGATTCAAGTCCAGAAATAAAAGATCTACCAAATGCGTCACCCATATCTAATATAAAAGGGGATATTGATTTTGAGAATGTTTGCTTTGGATATACCCCTGATCATCGTATTTTAAAGAATGTAACATTTAGTATTCCCGCTGGAAAAAAACTAGCTATTTTAGGCACAACAGGTTCAGGTAAATCTACTATAATAAATTTAATACCTCGGTTCTACGAGGTGAATGAAGGAAGTATTAGAATTGATCAAAAAGATATAAAAAGTTATTTATTAACTGATTTACGTAAAAATATTAGCATTGTTTCCCAAGAAACATTTTTATTTAATAAAACTATAGCAGATAATATCGCCTATGGTAGATCTGATGCTTCAAAAGACGATATAATTGAAGCTGCAAAAATTGCTGATTTACACGATTTTATAATTAATTTACCTAAAGGATACGATTCAATCGTTGGAGAAAGAGGTACGCGACTTTCAGGAGGTCAAAAACAACGTTTATCAATAGCAAGAGCTCTTTTAACACAACCTAAGATCTTAATCCTTGATGATAGTACTAGTTCTGTTGATGTAGAAACTGAATATAAAATACAACAAGCTTTAGCAAGAATAATGAAGGATATAACTTCTCTCATTATAACACAGAGAATCTCAACCATTAGAGGAGTAGATTATATTTTAATCCTAGATAGGGGTCGTGTCATAGGTTATGGAACTCATAATGAATTAATTAGATCAAATGTCTTATATAAACAAATCTATGAAACTTTATATCAAAAACAAAAGTTAAAAACTCGAATTGGAGAACAAACATAATTAGGAACCTACAAAGATGAGTAATAATAAATATAATAATGATGATGAGGGCAGAGAAGAAATAATTAAACCAAGCGCAAGTACTCGTCAACGTTTTATGTTAGAAGGAGATAAGTCGAAACTAGATCATCCAAGAAAACAATTATGGAGATGGTTAATTTCATATTTAAAAC
>Ga0209635_10000319_pt1 | contig 31911 bp, 24 predicted proteins | sample DeeMarSWOR230_32_FD_187463 | JGI IMG/M metagenome (GOLD analysis project Ga0209635, IMG submission 187463) | Marine sediment microbial communities from White Oak River estuary, North Carolina - WOR-2-30_32 (SPAdes) (version 2) | ecosystem: Environmental > Aquatic > Marine > Intertidal zone >...
AAGTTAGATGATAGACGATATGATCAAATATACGGTGTTGAAACACCTCAAGAAGCAATTTCTAAATTAAAAGAATTGTTAGATATACCACAAATTTAGGTTTCTAATCTAAAGAAAATATAATTTAAAAAAATCAAGTTATATTGAAAAACATAAGATATACAAAATCTAAAATAGTATGAAATAATTTTTTATCTTACAAAAAGAATATATTTTTTTATTTAAATTACTTTTATAAATGTAGGTGAAATTTGACTTTGGAAAAGAATCTTAAACAATCGATATTATACTTGAAGAAAAAAGAACCTGAACTGGCAGTTCCCGTAAATAAGGTCCTCTTTACAGGATTAGATGATGCAGGTAAAACAAGTATAATTTTATCACTTCAAAGAGAATTTTCTAAAATAGCAATTCTTTCTCCCACAAGAGGAGCACAAAGGAGAATCTTTAATTTTTTAGGGAAAGAAATCTCAGAATGGGATTTAGGTGGACAATTAGCATATCGTATTGCTTATTTGAAGAATCCTGGAAAATATTTTGAAGGAACTGAAATTGCAATCTACGTGATTGATATCCAAAACAAAGCAAGAATACCTGAAGCAATAAGTTATTTTAAAGATGTAATAGAGCAGTTTAAAGAGTTAGAAATTGAGCCTCCGATATATGTATTTCTACATAAGTTCGATCCTGCTCTACGAAGAAGTGCTCAAAATGAAATGGAAGCGATAATTATAGATTTAAAAGACAAATTAAAAGCAACTAAATATAAAGAAATATATTATTATGAAACTTCTATTTACAATTTTGGCTCTATTATTACTGCAATGTCTGAAATTCTTTTAAATTTGTATCCAAAGTCAGAATTAATAGAAAAAACAATTCACGAATTTGCCAAAAAAGTTGAATCAGAGGGAGTCGTCGTTATTGACGATAATTCACTTATAATAGGATCTTATTATAAAGATGATGAAACTAAGCACCTATTAACCGCTAGTACTCCATATTTCCTTACTCTTAATGATTCCTTCCAATTCACTAATCCTATAGAAGAACAGTTCGAAAATAGGATGATAGTTCAAAGATTTGGTAAAAATTTCATATTTAAACAAATTACATTAAAGAAGGAGTCCACACCATATTATTTAATACTCCTTAAAGAAGATCCAGTTTTTCATAAGGAAGATCTTGAATCTTTCGCAAATCTATTAAAAGAAATTCTTTATAAATAAATGAATTATATAAAATTTATTTCTTCTTGAAATTGTTGTTTGTAAGTCTTATAATTACTAATATTAATAAAATTAGATTTTTATTTGTATTTTATAATATAAAAACTAAAAAAGTAAAATTATATACTTTAACTTAAACATCCCAATCAAAAAAACGGATTAACGAAATGAGCAGAGTGTGAGAAAAATCTATTGATTATATGCCAAAATTGTGGTACAACAAATAATGAAATTAATACTCGTGTTTGCAGGAATTGTGGGGCGTTATTACCAGTTTCTTCTAAAACTCATAGAGTAAGAGGTCAGAAAATTACAATAGAGAAGAATAAAAAACAAAAAGAAAAAAAAAAAGCAAAAGAAGGTACTGTTAAAAACAAAGAAAAATTAGAAGATGAATTAAAATTAGAAGAAATTTCAAAAGAGACAGAAATAAACAATAAATCTATGGATTTACAAGAGATTCCAGAAATATCAGAAGAAAAATATGAAACATACATTCCTGAAGCTAATGAGCATACTATTTTGCAAGAAATTCCCGCTCAACCCTTTAAGGGGTCAATAATTGATGCCCGAAGTAATATTGGAAGACCTTCATCTTTACCAACTCCTCCTCCTCGCACAAAGAATGCAATTTCAGACGCTTTTTCAGAATTAAAAAGTTCAGTTTTAGAAGACCAGAGTAAAGAACAAGAAATTCCATTATCTCCAATCCCCACAGTAAGTACTAAACATGAAGAATCTGTTTTAAAACAAAAGCAACTAGAAAAAGATATGACAGAGGTTTTAGGATTTCTTTCAAAAAAAATATCGGTTAAAAAGTTAGAAATTCCTAGAGCTAAACAAAATGAAAAAGAAGAAGCTAAAGAAGAGATTCCACCTTCTAGTATGAATGAAATTTTGAAAAGATTACTGACATTAGATTTAAATATTGAAGCATCAGCCATAATAAAAACAGATGGAACAATATTAGCATCTGCAACATCAACTAGAATCTCTGATTCCTTATTTGCCACTATTGGTATGAACCTTTCAATGATTAGTACGGACATTATTGAAGGATTAGATGCTGGCACATTAAAAACAATTTCAATAAAAGCAACAGATGGAGTGTTAGATCTTGCTCCTATTGATAAAAAAAATCCTAGTGTCAAAGATATGTTTTTAATACTATTTTCGCATCCTAAAGTAAAAAGCGGGATAATTTCTTTTGCTGTTAATATAGTAAAAAAGCAAATAAAGGAATATTTAGGTTTAACGAAAAGAAAAAGTAAATTAACATAATTCCGCTTATTGAAAATTCAAAATAATCTCTTTTGTATATTAATTTTATTTATTTCCAGTATATTAAAATATTGTAAATTTTTTTGCAATTCTTGCAAAAAAGAGTTTATTTCATAAATTGAAACAAGAGGAATTTGATTGTTATTAATTCTAAAGCTATTATTTTCTAAGGTTACTATTAAGGGTATCAAAATAAAGGGTAATCTTTTCTTTAGATTTGTTTTATCCCCTAATAACTCTTGAATTAGCTTTGAGAAGACTTTAGGATTTTTTGTTAATGCATGAGCTCGACGAAACTGTAAATCTGCTGCCTTATTAATAGAGCTATATGAATCTTTACGTTTCCATTGTTTAGCATCAATTAGTAAAATATATTTTGATTTTATGCCAATCACATCAATTTCATATCTTTTTTGTAATGTTTCAGATTTGAAATTTGATTTGTCTGAAAATCTAAAATTTTTTCTGGTAATATAATTATTTCTTGAGAGAATTTCTTGCACTAGGTTTTCAAAACCATCATAATTTAATATCTCAGAAATACGTTTAATATCAAATTCTAAAGTATCAACGCAATCCAAGATAAATGGGATTTTATTAATAATAATATAATCTTGATAATTTCCTTTCTTAATAGAGACAAAATTAAAATTCTCTAAAAATTCTCTTAAGTCAAATTTATTGAATTGATTGAGGAAAGGAATTCCTGAAAGTTCCCACCAAATCTCATTAACAGTTGTATCAGTTTCCTTCAAGATCTGATATATTTCTGAATAAAATTGTCTTAATGATATCCAAGAAAAGTTTTTCATTATAAAAAATATCTTATCTTTGTAAAATAAAGTTAAGAGAGTATAAGAATTCTAAAATTACAATAAGAGCAATCTATATACTACATTTATTACTAAAAAAATCTAGTTCAATTTTAATTGAGAAGTCACTAAAATTTAGTAAATAAACTTCATAAATAGTATTGATTTAATTTCATATTTCTGAGAAAAAATCTTTAATTTCAATCCATTAATATTAAGGTTATTTATAGCCTCTCCGATTTTATTAATCAAGGTACTTATTTTAAAACTAAATAAAAATGTTCTAACTGAAGAATGATGGATTTATTACCTAAAGTATTTAGAACTGAAGGAAATATTGCTGAATTCGACCCTAATAAGATTTTAGAAAGCATATTAAAGGAAACAGGAATGAGCGAAAGAGATGCTAAACACATAACTGAATTAGTAGTAAGAAGAATAATTAGTTCTGGTATTAAATTTCTTTCTGGACCACATATAAGAGAGATTGTTTGTTCAATTCTTTCAGAACAGCATTTTGAAGAAGAACGTAAACTGTATACTAGGATTGGAATGCCTTTAATGGATTATGAAGAAATTCTCGAAAAAGGTCCTAACAATAAAACATATAAACCGAAAAATCCAGAAAAAATCAATCATTGGTCAGCAAATAAAATTGCTGAAGAATATGCTCATTTGAGAATACTTAACAATGAAGAATCTAAAGCTCATCTATATGGTGATATTCATATTAATGGTCTATGTTATTTTGATCTAAGACCTTTCAGCCAGATATGGGATCCACGATTAGTTTTAAATTATGGATTTCCTCCTAATAATAATCTGAGTAGTCATTTTATACAAAAGCCACCAAAAAATCTTGCTTCAGCACTTTTCCAGTTATCTAAATGGCTTGCTGCTATTCAAAATGAATTTTGTGGGAATCAAGAACTTAATCTAATAACAGTTTTTTTAGCTCCATATATTGCAGATTTATCAGAAAAAGACTTAATACAAGAAATTCGAAAATTAATATATGAGATAAATATATTACCAATTATAAGTGGACGTAAAATACCATCAATATCAATGTCTTCCTGTATTTCTATTTTTGAAGTTTTATCTAAAGTTCCTGCTGTAAATCCTAACGGAAAAATCAACAATGGTTATGAACTCTACCAAAGACAATGCTTAAAATTATTTAAAGCGCTAGTTTTAGCTTTTAAAGAGATTTATCAGGAAAATAAAAATTATTTAATCCCTAAACTTCAAATTTTCCTAAATAATAGATTTTTAGAAGAAATAGAACAATTTTATACAAAATTCTGGGATGATATTAATAATTTTTGCGATATTAGTAATATAGACTTCTGTTTAGAGGCTTATTATGATAGAAATCTTGAAAAAATCTCGAAGAATAAATTGTATAATTGTGGAGTACTTCAAAATATTAGTTTAAATCTACCTAGATACGCGTATAGTGGTAGAGATGAAGATAAATTTATAGATTTATTAAGTTCAAAATTAAGTTTAAGTTCACAAATTTTATTAAAAAAAAATCAAATTATAGAAAAAAGACTAAAATTAAAACACTTACCTTATTGTAGTAGCATTGTTAATAGAAATCCTATATTTGAATTGGAAAACCAAGATTTATCATTTAGTTTGGTTGGATTGAATGAATCGATCAAATTTTTAACAAATTATGAACTCCATGAACATTCAGAAGCAATAAAGCTCAGTATGAGAATTTTAAATGAGTTAAATAAAATATGTGCAGAATTAATTAAAAAATATAATAAAAATTTTATAATTAGTGAAAATCTCTCAAAAAAGGCAATTAGAAGATTCACGAACTTAGATTTAAAACATTTTCCAAAAGAAGTCAAATTATTAAATAAAAACCTACATCATAAGTATACGAATTCAGTTCATTTTCGCAATAATTCAATGATTGATTTATTTAAACGAGTGGAAATTCAAGGAGAATTTCATCGTTTTATTCAAAATGGAGCAATCGAATATATTTCTTTAGAGGATCTTAAAGAAAATAATTTATCAATCCAAGAATTTTTCAATGCTATTAGTAAAAAATCAAGAATTTCAAGCCTAAATTTTTATCCTTAAAAAGATCTAATATTTAAGATTTTTGGTAAAAAAAGTATTTAATAAGAATAAATATTTTGATTATATTGAAATATTATTACGATATTAAAATATTTTAAAATAAAAATATATTAAATTTTCGATAGATTAAGATCTTTTGGATAGATAAATGGGGATTATTTGACTAAATCAAGGCATAAGAAGAAAGATAAGCTAAGTGATGAAAAGACCCTCGAGTCCAAACCAAATATTATAAAAGCAATAGTTTTAAGTATTTTTGATGAGAATGGTCCTACCCCTAAAATTTATTGGCCTTATGATTTAGATGAGCAAGCAGGGCTATTAATTGCTATGAAAACAATTAGTCTATTAATGGGTGATGCTACATATCAAAATGGGATAGCTACCGAAGGAGTTAATTATTTTGGAATATTACCTTTCCCCGATTTAAAATTGAATGGTTTAACGTATTTTTTCCTCATACCTGATGCAAAAGCGCGAGGTAAAGCTTTAGCAGCAACTATTACAATATTAATTGATGAAGAAAATAAAGTCTTTTTCTATGAAAACATGAAATATTTAAGAATTATTATAGATAAAGCCGCAACTCAAATTCAGAATAACAAACAACATAGTGAACGAGAAATAATTATGGATGAAATTCGAGAGGAACTTTTCGAATTTGCTAATGAATTAAAAGATCCTTTTTCTACAAGAAGACAAATTAAAATTCTTCTTACTGGCCTCGATAAAGCAGGAAAAACAAGCTTTATGCATGGGATTAGAAGGAAATATAGTGAAATTATTAAATCTATGCCAACTAAAGGTATTGAAAGATCCGAAGAAAACATTTTTGAAGAACAGAATTCCCAAATTAGTATTTGGGATTTAGGGGGTCAAAAACAATACCGAGAAAGATATATCGAACAAAGTAAAGTGTATTTATATAATATTGACCTAATGTTTTTCTTTATAGATATCCAAGATGTAGAAAGAATAAATGAATCACTAGATCTTTTTAGTAATATATTGAACTCTCTACTAGAATTAGATGAATTTCCACCAATTGTACTGTGTCTAAATAAATTCGATCCTGACCTTAAAGGTTCTAAGGAGATTTTTAAGAATTTGGAAGTAATCGCAAACGAAATTAAGGAAAATTCTGATAGATTTTTTATCAAAATTTTTCAAACTAGTATTTTTGATCACTGGAGTCTTATTTCAGCATATTCTTTTGGTTTATCACAATTAAGTCCTAATCGAGAGTTGTTCAGAAATCAGTTAAAAAAATTTGCGAAAAAAACCAACTCAGACGCAATATTGTTATTGAATGAAAATGGAATAATTTTATCCAGTTTCTCAAAAACTGATATTTCTGGAAAGGTTTTTGAAATTTCTGCTCCTCATTTTCAATCTTTATATAAAAACTTTAAGGAATTCAAAATATTGGAGCAGGATTTTATCGTATCTTCTGGGATTACTGATAAATCTAAGAAGGTCATTTTTAAAAAAATAACTGTTGGAAAATACAATTTATATCTACTTTTATTTTTGGAAAAATCCTTGGAAATTGAGAAAATCGAGAAAAATCTACCTGACTTTTCAAAAAATCTAGTTGATTTAATTCATACATATATTTAAAAAAAAAAGAAAAACTGATTTTAAATCAATATGATATGACTTCTTTTTTACTCCCTCTTCTTAATAACAAAATTATTGCAATTAAAATAACTGTAAGTCCTATTACTATAAAAACAACAACAAATATCGGAAATGGAGCCGGAGACGTAAGATTTGTTTCTAAAACTGTTACTTCAATTGAATATTGCCAATCGTAAGCAGTATGATCAACACAAATAGGAGAAGGGTAAATAGGAAATTCAGAAGTATAATCAAATGGCGGTGATGCACCAGGTAAGAAAAACCATGCTCCAATATTCATATTAAATCTTAAAAAATCTATTCGGTTGAAATATCCTTGGCCCCATGTCGGATCACATGCAATCCATCCAATATCTGGCACATAATATTCTATCCATGCATGACCTAAAATTTTATTAGTAAATGAAGCAGTCCCTGTAGCACCATCAAAGTTAAGATCAAAATTATACTTATCACCAATTTTCGGGCTAAATGGAAGTGTATCAGTAATTACAAATCCTATAATTTTTCTCGCTGGAATACTTTGAATTCTTAAAAGTGTTATCATTAAATCTGAAATATCTGAGCAATCACCTTCTCGTTGATTGTATGTCTCTAAAGCACCAATCTCATCATCTTGCTCTGTATATTCAATGTTACTATTGATCCAATTGAATATATCCTGAGCTTTCTCTACGGGATTATCTGCAGGATTAACAATGCTATTCGAAAGGTCTATTAGACTTGGATTGCTACCTTCATAAAATGGTTCAGTAACATTATATAAAGTATGAATCTCATCCCCAGGATTATAAGTCCCAATATCTTCATTTGATATATCATTAAATCTAATTTCATTCAAGGTAATATTATATTTTTGATCCATAGTTAACCTTTCATTTCGGGATAAAGTAGTGTTAAATAAATCATAAGTATTATTGAATTTATCTAAAGATCCTTTTTCGATGTCATCATATCCAGTAATAAGATTATATATAAGTTCACTCTCTTGATAGGGTGGACAAAATTGGGTTATTAATGAATCTGGTTGACGATCATTTAATCTTGCTACCTTGAAACAGTAAAATTGAGGTGAAAGTCTATTATGGGTCATTGAAAAGTTTAGCACAACCTCATATTTTACACTCTGTGTAATATTATAATTCGTAACGCCTTCACTAGAAAATGAAAAAGCTGGATATGCTACAATAGCATTGGGGGGAGTTAATAGAGCGATACTCATTGAATTCATTGAAGGAAAAATAAGCATATATAAAAGAACAACTGATACCTTAGCTTTCATAGTTTAAATCATAAAGTACAAATTTTAATTATAAATGACATAAAATTTACTCTTTTTAATTTTAATGGTTAAGAAAAAACTGAGTAAATTCAAAAATGTGAATTTTTATAATTCTTATATAATAACAAAAAAAAATCTAATTTTCTTAAGTTTTGATTTATAAAATTTATTTAATTGATGGGGACAATGGGATATCTCTCTTTGAATCAACATTTAGAGAATTAAAGAAGATCCAAGATGATATATTAACTGGATTCTTCAATGCAATAAATACTACAATAGATATTATCCAAGAGTCGATGTCTAAGGGAAGAAGAGTAAATGAAATGAATAGAGTTTTACAGTCGGAAGATTCGACTATATTAATTTATTATCACCCTTTATCACGAATCCTCTTTTGCTCAATTTCTGATGCTGATGATAATACAGATAAAATTGAAGAGATAATTCACAAAATCGCCACTCGATTTTGGAAAAAACATCAATCTGATCTTAAGAATTTTAGAACAACCTCAGATAAAAGTAGATTCCATACATTAATTGCTGATATAGAGAATCTAACAATTGGTGGACGCATTGCGGAGGTATTCCCAAAATTATTAGTTGTTAAAAATGTATTAGAAAAAGTTCTTTCTATGGGAATGATAAATGATATTGACTTTCAGGTCGCTTTACAATGCACTGGAATAAATTCTCCTTTAAAGATTTCAAGAAATTTAGGCAAAAAACGTACAGAAATAAAAGAGATTTTAAAAAAATTAGAAGAGTTAGATATCATTAAAATCTAAAATATTTTCTTATAATATAAGTATTAAAAGCCAGAATTCAAGGTTTTATATCTAATTAAATTTAAATCATCAGTTTAAATAGTAAAAAATAAAAATTTTCCTAGTTTCTCAAGTATAGTTAAGAGTATTTTTAAAATCGTTGAAAAAGTATGGAAAAAGAACAAACACTTGTAGCTATTGTAAGTAGTCCCGCAAAGGATGCTCATAAAAGGAGTGGTATTGGTTTTTCTTTAAAAGAAATTAAAAACGCTGGCAAAACTCCCGAGCTATTGAAGAGTTTGAACATTAAAATTGATTATTTTAGGAAATCAGCTCAACCTGAGAACATTGAGAAGCTAAAATCTCTAAAAGCACCAAAATTAGAAAAAAAGAAAAAAAAACCCTTTGTTTTAAAAGAAAAGAAGAAAACTCCATTTAAACCTAAGGAAGAGAAAATTAAACCAAAACCTAAAAAAGTCGTTAAAGAAAAACCTAAGGTTGCCGCTGCTAAGCCGGTTTCAAAACCTAAAAAGAAAGAAAAAGTAAAGCCTGCCAAATTAGAGGAAATTCCAACTAAACCAGCGGGGATTCCTTTAAAAGAATTATCTGGATTGGGTGGAACAACAGCTAATAAATTTCTCGAACTTGGCATCAATAGTGTTGAAGAATTATGCAAAGAAAATCCTGAGGAATTAGCAACATTAATTAGAGGAGTATCTTTAGAGAGATTAAAAAAATGGATTGAGGAAGGAAAGAAATTAATCACCTAACCCTCAAACTCCTTTCTATTTATCTTTTTTATAAATTAGAAATTTAATTAGAGTTATTTATCCTATTACAGAAATTTTATAAACAATAAATTTATGTTAGAAATAAAATTATTTTTTGAAACAAAAATATGTAGGAGAAAAGGGATATGGAGTATAATTATTTCGTATATATTAAACAAGAATGCGGAGTAACAATTAATAGAATGCCAAAATGGTACAGAGAAGTAGAATATAATGGCAATGAGAATCAAGGTTCAATTATCTTACATTCCGAGAATGAATATGATGAGATTTGGGGTCCAGAATCTAAGATGGAGGTAAGTTGGGAGAAAAAAGATCGAATGAATTTATTTTATTATAAGGAAGTCCAAAACTCTATAGATGTTTATAATGCGATTGGAATTGTTGTCACAGAAAAAAATAGAGATTGGTTAATGAGTCATGAAATAACGTTTTGGATAGGTCATCGAAACAAGATGATAAGAAAAAGACTATATCATGAAAAAGGAATACATTGCGTGTTTTATTGTGATATATCTGAAAGATTATTTAACATTCATACATCCTTAATTGGGGATAAATATGAGAATTATAAACCATATATCTTGAATTCATATAATTCTATTGTTTGTCATTAAGAAGTAGGTTTACGGGCAAAAATGAACAAATTATCTTTTTCAGTAGGACCACCTGTTATTTTAAATTCAATTATATTGAAAATCTTTAATAATTTTTTCAGTTCACGTTTAGTGAAAAAGTGGTAAAACCTATAATATGTCTTTTGTTCTTCTGAAAGAGTCCAGGGAACAAATCTATCTCCAAATTCTTCTAAACCTATGACTTTTTGTTGTTTCTTAAATTTAATTGTAAAATTTCTTTTAAGCCATTCCAAGAAAAAGTCAATTCTAAATTTCTTTTGCCATTTACGCCATACTGTAACGATTAATTTGCCATTTTCTTTTAATAAATTAAATATCTGAAATATTGTATTATTTCGAACACTTTTTCTCATAATATGATGTAATGTAGCAATTAAGTAAATCGTATGAACTGAATTTTGTCTAAAAGGAAGATTTCTGATATCTCCAAGTATAAGTTGAATAAAACTTGATTCATATTGAGAATATTGATCAATGTCATTCAAATTATTTTTAGCTATTGTTAATAATTTTAGAGACATGTCTAGTCCGATTAATTTATTGGGAGGAGTAGTCATCAATTTAAAATTTCTCCCATTGGCACATCCCAAATCCAAAGAGATCCCTTCAAAAGTATAAGCTTTATTTTTTAAATGCTCAAGAAAAAAGACAAGGGGTCGCCATGGTTTTTTTCGTTTTAAATGATAATCTTTAGCAATTTGGTTAAAACAAGAATTCTCCATAAGATATCAATCTATAAGTTAAAATATGTAATTTTCCCTTTTTCAGCCATAATCATACCATCTTTAATAACATAAAGCAAATTAGTAGGATCTTTAAGAATTGATATCTGCTCTATCGGGTTTCCATTACAAACTACTAAATCTGCAAATTTTTCAATTTCAATAGAGCCAATTTCTTTCTCCATCTTTATAGCCTTTGCTGATTGAATTGTCGCTGCTTGAAGAGCTTGAGTTGCTGTCATACCTAAATTTTCTATCATATTAATAATTTCAGATATTGTTGTACCATGCGGATTTCCTGGTGTCCCGGCATCAGTTCCAACTGCTATACGTACTCCTTTCTCAAAGGCGAGTTTATGGTTAATTTTCATTTTATATATAATTTTATCAATTTTAATCCTTACTTCAGGAGGCAATTGCTTTAAAATATCGGGTTTATTTATTCCAAAACCTGCAGTCTGAGTGGGTATTAAAAAAGTTTGTTTTTTTATCATTAAATCAATTGTTTCTTCATCAATAAGAGTACCATGTTCGATGGTATCCACATTTGCTTTAACAGCTCTATATATTCCTTCGCGTCCATGAGCATGACATGCAACATGCATCCCAAATCTATGAGCTTCCTCCGTCATTGCTAATAATTCATCGTCTAAGAATAGACTGGTATCAACTTTAGAAGTTATCCCATGTAATACACCTCCCGTTGTAACTGTCTTAATAAAATCTGCTCCAGAACGTTTTCTATCCCTGACAGCATGCTTTATCCCATCAATACCAGTTTTAACTTCGGTGAGTCTCCCATAATACTCTATCACTTCTATTGGTCCAATTGCTTCTTGATTGCCCCATTGAGTAATAGGAAGAGTTGCTATAATCAACCTAGGTCCTGCAAAAATGCCACTATCTAAAATTCTACGTAATGATGGGGCCCAATCTGGAAAACTACCACAATCTCGTATACAAGTAAAACCATTTATTAAGTGTTTTTGAGCATTCTGTAAAGCATAATAATGCCACATTGCTTTTGTTGTTCTAAGGTATTTTCTTTCATAATCTGGTTCTGCAGTATTTTCAAGATGGACATGGCAATCAATCATACCTGGGATGACTGCTTTTCCCTTAACATCAATAATTTTATCATCTGATTCTTTCTCATAAACATCATCTTCTCCACACCATACAATTTTATTTTCATGAATTACAATTGTTTGATTTTCTTTTAATATCCCTTTAACAGAATCAAAAACATTTCCTGATTTTATAACTAGTCTAGATTTTTCTTGAGGCATATTAATGAAATTAATATCCTTCTGATAATAAAGATTACCAACAAGGAAAAAAATAAATATACAAAAACATATTAAATTTGGTAAACAATTTTCAATATATCTTATAGAATATTTTATAATATTTGAGATATGAAAGAGATTACTAACATTATTACAGATTTTTTTGCTTTAATGAGAGATGATATTTTAGAATATTATCAAAAGAGTTATTCCTATTTAAAAGATCTAATTTCGTATAAAAAAATTGATCTAAGTAAGCAAATTGATACCAAAAGTGAAAAAAAATTAATTTCAGATCTTAAAAAGATGTTAAAAGCGATTAAGACTGGATTAAATACAATTGGAGTTTCAATGGATAAATTAAATGAGAGTCAAAATGATTTTATAGAATCTTTAAATAAATATAGAACTGAAATTCAAGATTATAATTCTTATTTTCAAATTTATTTAACAAATTATGTAAATAGGATCTTGTTTGATATTATAATTGATTATCTACTTGAAGTTGATGTTAAAAAACTTGAGAATGTAAAGTTGTTTGATCTATTACCACCATATCTTGTATCAAAATTAGACGATTTTAAAAAGAAATACCTTAAAACTACAGATATTATAAATTCATTTAAACAACAAGACCTTGATAATTATATTAATTATACAGATTTATCTATTAAATCAGAGGAAACTGCTGAATTAGATATTATAAAACAATTACGAGAAGCGAAACAAGATATTATCGAAACGTTAAAATCACCTAAAAAAGAATTAATTAAATCATCGATGGAGAGCATAGAAAAAACATTGAATTCTAAAGAAAAAGCGCCCCCAATTACACCATCTACTCGAATAGACCAAGAATTCACTTTCGAATTGAAAAGTGGTACTTTCCTTGATTATTTTGGTCAGTTTTCACCAATTAATCTGGATATTGTTAATCGTCTTAGCATTGAAAAAGTGAATTTAATTAATTTAAAAACATTAAATCAAGATTTTTTTGACTTAGAGAATCTATATTATTATACGTCTATTTTGAAAATGTTAAATCTCGAATTCCCTTTTACTAATTTTGAAATCCTTGATATTGTAAAGAACCATATAAATGGAAGGATCTTTAGTTCTTCAAATGAAGAGATTCCAGACTCAAAAAATATCTTTTATGGTTTAGCTCTTTTTTCAGAATTAAATTTACTGAACCAAGCAGATCTCATCGATCTTCAAGAAATTGAAAATTTTCTCAAATCTGAAGTTGAAAATTTTATTCCAGAAAAATTAGAATTAAATTTACATTCATTCCTGGGTTTAAGTTTTATAGCAAAGAGTAGAAAAATAGTACTTAATAGAAATTTAATTTTGGAATTTTTATTAAAAACTAATCTGCTTACTCTTGAAAGCTTTAAGCCTATTTTAGATATTTACAATCATCTTGCTCTACTGAAATTATTAGATAAAAATACAAGTCTTAAGCAATTTGAAACACCTTATATCAATGAAATTTCTAAATTAATGTCTTCAAATGGCTCAATCAATGATTTAATTACTGATTCGGCAAAAACATTACTTATTTTCGATTTATTTAATTTAAAAGATCAAAAATCAGAAATATGTGGTAAATTATTGAACTATATTTTAAGTACAACGGATTTTTTCAATATAGAAAACCTTGATCAGAATTTTAATTGGCGAAATGACAAATTAGGGTTTAAAATAGAGTTAGAAATGTTGTATTGGGCACTATTGGCTAGTTCTCAGTTTAATCTTGGGAATTTTTAATAATATCTTTATAGTAAAAATGGCCATTACTTACATAGAAATTATGAGATACCAAACAATGTTAAAATTCTTAATTTTCATTTATTTCTAATATTTTTAATAAAAAATTTTTAACTGTTGGTTGGATTTTCCCATTTTTAGCAGATTTATTCCATTTTTCTATTATAAGATGATTCTTTTTTAATTCTTCTAAAGTTTTTCTACCTAATTCAATCCAATAATCTTCCTCAATAAAAGGTCCTTCTTCTCCGATTCCTGGGCAGTATTGTTTCCCTTTTTCAGTATAAAAAATATCTATATCACTATTAGTATCATCATTCTTCTTATCTATCAACTCAAATGAAAAAGGAAACGTTCGACAAAACATTGGTCTTAAATTGTAAATTAAACACCTTTTATCTTTTGAATTATAAAAATAACACCCTCCTAGACTATTTTTAATTAGACCAATAAAAGCTAATCCTCTTTCTGTTTCTATCGGAGTGAGAGTCATGCGCTTTTTGTCTTCAGAAGTTAATGGTTTATCAAATGTATAAAATCCTAAAATATCGAAAAGTTCATTTAAATTTAAATCCAAACCATTTTTTATTCTTAATATATCCAAATAAGTAAGGTTTACTAAAGTATTCTTGTCTGTACAACAATTACCACATCTAGTACAAGTAAACCTTAATTTTTTCTTATTGTTCATAAAAAAAAATAATAAATGGATAGAAATTCTGAATAATTTAATTATTTAGAGGTATAATTACTTTTTGTTTAATCAGTGATTCAATTGCTTCAATAATTAAATTCTTGTTGTCTTCGTGGACTAATTCAATTATACTATTCAAATTTGCAATCATATTATCATTAGACATAGATTGAATTACATTTACTACACGCATTTCCATTTTTGATAGGCTTTTCTCTTTTTTCATCCTTATTAGATTGATATCACCAGCTAGCTTAAATGAATCCTTATAATATAATTCAAAGTACTCATTCAATATTTCTGGAATCAAAATTTCAAATTTATCTAAAGATCCATCCCAATTTTCCAACTCTGCTGAAAGTTTCAGGTTTAAGGCTAAAATAAGATGAGAAACTTGGCTTTTCAATCGTTCTGAAGATCTTTCCTTGAGAATAAATACAACTCTAAGATCTTCGATATCTGCAATAAGACAATAAAATTGTTTAAAATCTAATTCAATCATTTTTTCAACGCCAAAGGCACTCTCCTTTTCATCAGATTCAGGTTTTTCTACATCCTTTACGACAAATTCTTCTCCTATCATAGTTATAGCTTGAATAAATCCTGAAAAAAGTTCTTTTTTATGTTTCTCCAAAATAGAATAGCTTCTAGAATATATTGGAATACCACTAAATTTGTGAATTACTACAATGGCTTGAATATTATTTAAATCTTTAAATCTCTGAGTTTTTGAAAGTAATTTTGCTTCTTTTTTACGCTTTCTTGGCATATAAACATAGGTTCTAAAACTTAACACACCTAAAGCACTCACAATACTAATTAATACCCCAATAATAATCCATAAAAAATAATTTGGAAATTCTGGCTCATCAACAATAGGCTCCCTAATAACAACAACAAAAGAATATTGTGTTGTTTGATATGTTGAATCTTCAGGTGTAATTATAAGATTAATTTTATGATTTCCTCGTAAATCTTCTGATAATTCAATAAAAGTTTGATATGTTCCAGGATTTGTTTCATTTAAAGTTCCAATTCCATACTCCCATGAATATTTGACTATTGCATTGTCAAGAGTATCGTTGGTATCTGGATCAAACAATCTTATTTGAATATCAATCGTTTCTCCAATTTCAGCGCTATAGGAATCTTCAAAACCAACTGTGTCAACACAGATTTCAATTTGATTTATAATTAGTTGAAATGAAAATAAAGATATCTCATAATTTTCCTTTATAAAACGGATATCTATTAAATTTAATCCTAAAGAAAAATTTAAGGGCGTACAAATTATTGATGTATTGTACCAATAATCAGAAGAATAAGGCAAATTTATCACAGATTTTTCACTTATAAGAGTTAGACTTTCATCGGAAAAGAATTCATTTCTGGCTGTGTCAGAAACCCTTACTGATATTGATAATTCTTCATTAAAAGATCTATTAACTTGATGCATTTCTGGGATTTCTAATGAATCAATATATACTGATATATTTGATTGTCTTTCTATTAGAAAGACCCCAATTATTATTGACTGTGATTCATATCCTTCTTCATGGAAATTAATAAACAACGAATGAATTTTATTTACTTCATAAGCGGAGCTGTTACAAGTAAGATTATATTCACCTTGATTACTCTCAACAATAGAAGTTTCTCCTATCCAATTATTTATTGGTATGGTGGATATACCTATTCCAGTAGATTTTATTGTATAATTTAGGTGGATTGAAAAATTATTATTCCATTTAACTTGGATAGTTGGATATTCTTGAGCTGTGAGGCTTGTCTGCTGAATTATTTCAATGGTCACATTAACTTGGTTATTTAAATACGAAGTGCTATTAGAATAAATCGTTAAAGTATTATTACAAGCAATTCCTCCCGTTGTATTAAACTCAAGAAAGTAGTAACCAGGACTTATCTCACTAAAATATTGTCTTCCACCAGTGAAGTTATCTAAATATACTAGTGCATCTTGTACAGCATTAAAATTTTCCTTATCATTATACGAAACTTTTAAATTAATAACTTCGCCTTCAAATATCTGTTCGTAATAGTTTTGGTCAGATGTTAATTTAGATTTATGTATGACATTAAATTCTTTATAGATAATTCCTGTTTCATTCAACCCAAGAGTTGAATAGGAGTTGTTCCATGTAATTATTGCTTCATATTCTCCTACTTCATAATTAGGTGGTAAAATTGGTATTCGAAAAGGGTAAAAATAGACATAACCATTACTATCAGGGGAGTTTAGTTGACTCTGAGAAGTCCATAGAGTACCATTAGGAAACCTTATTTGAAGTTGAGCCTGTGTTTGTTGAATATATCCTGAAATTAATGCTGGATCGGATATTTTAGCCGTTATATTAATGTAATCTCCACTTAGAAATTGATTATCAATGATCCATGAGCTTGTGGCATTATTTAAAATATTTATCTGTTCACAATAATTTGGAGATGTAGCTTTAAATTTCCAAAATCCATCTGGAGTTAATGAAATTGTATTAACTGGAATTGTAAGAAGTCCTTGAGTTGATGTATCGCATTCACTCAATCTATTTGTACTCGGATCTTGAGGTTCAGATACCCATGTTATCGTAAAATCTGCAGGAAAATTAATTCTCATCTCATTCTCTTCATAACCAGTTGGAACAGAAAAATATGCATAAAAATCCCAATTTGTTAAACTATTATTACTTACAGAGAATTGTGTACCCAATGAATCAGTATTTGTTTCATAATTAGTTTCTGGAGTATCTTTTCTCGTAAATAGATTTAGATTTGTCTTTAAATCTATCTCATATCCTCCTAATTCCCAAATATCACTACTACTGAAATTTGCCTTTACTGGACTTGTAGTCCATAAGTTATTTTGTTCTATTGCACCTTTACCCCAATCGATATCATTGACTTCTTGATTATTCATTTTTAATTGAATTTGCGAAGGTTTTACCTCTGCTTTCGTTATTAATTGTATGTTATCAATGAAAAGTTGCTGAAAATCTTGATTTTCAACACCAGTATATTCCCAACTACCATCTTGATTATAAATGAAAGTAATATTTAGTTTTATTAATGAATTATTTATTGGATTTGAATATATTTGTGATGAATTCCACCAAAATCCTTGAGGAATTGAAAAAGTTCTCCATGAATCTTGACAAACTTCCCTTAGATTAAGAGCTCCTAATGAATACACCATTTGATCATTAATAGAAATTCTTAATTCAAAATCATTACTAGGCATTAAATGAAAATCTCTTACATCAAATATTAATTCACTTTCAATCACTCTCCCTCTTGGAATTTCAATAAAGCTAGTCCAATAACAGCGATCTTGCCCATCGTAAACATGAGAATTAGGTGGATTATGATCACCAGTAATTCTTAATTCCAAACAGTCATGCCCATCAGTATCTGGATCTGTACTATCCATATAATTCCCTGACATATCACTATCATCCCAATAATCGTATTTACCAAAAGTCCAATTTTGAAATTTATTACTGATATAAGTAGTATCATTTCCAGGTGTTTGATAATTGTTATCTATTCCATAATTGAATGATCCATTGCACCAATTTCGTATATCTGATAATTCATTTACATTAACATCTAATTTATAGCCTTTCCAACCACTTCCTAAGGGTATTTCAGCGACATCATAAGAATCATTCATAAAGCTTACTGGTAAGTTGTAATCAGTTCGATTAGCCCAATGAGTTACATTCCAGGGTGCGCCAATACCACTATAGACATTATCAGAATCTAGATCCTGACTCTTTAAATTTTCAATTTGAAATTTATTACTATCATTTTTATCTTTAAATTTTGAAATCTGATTGGTTTCTAAATTCATTAACAATATATTTAAGGATGAGATCATTAAAATTGAGATTATAAACAGAATTTTTTTATATTTACAAGGTTTTAAATTCATCATAAAAAATACCTCTTTTTTCTTTAGTCTTACATAATAATTTCCCCATTAATTAAAGAAGAAGTTAATATTCTTATGTAATAAAAATAAAATTTCATAAATTTAAATGAATGTCATATTGAAATCAAGAAAAAAGCCTTTATTCCTATAATATAGTCTTTAAATTTTTTATCTTATTCTTATAATTTTCAATCAATTTAAACAAAATAGTAATTTTTAAAAAAGATTCCAATAGATTGTTCAATTAGGTAAGAACTCATTTCTTAATTTAGAGATTAAAAATTTTTTATCCTTCTCAGATATACAATTTATATTATGACCTCGGTTTGTGTATAAATCAGGGGGTAAATCTTCGAATAAAGAGAGGAGTATAACTAAAGCATTAGCAATTAAACTACGATTTTGAGTGTATTTAAGTAAATTCATAAGCTCTATAATGGATTTATTTTTCCAAATTTCTTTATTCTCTGGACTAATAGTATCATCTTGAATAATATCAACTATTTTCAAATATAACTCTAACTCAAAATCTTTACTATTTGTATTAATTTTCATCTTTTCGGAGCTAAATCTTCCTTTCTAATTATTTAGACTAAATCCTTATTTATAAGTCCATTGCTTTTATTAATTTTTTGTGATGATATTCCACACAAATGATTTATCTATTATTTTTATTCGGTTTGATACAGTATATATCTTGAAATTTTAATGAAAATATTTTGTGTGTAAAAAATTTTATGACATCTTAATAATAAGTCTTCCAGCTCTTTTATTTGCCAATATAATATACAGGTATCATTTTAATTCTATAGGAAAAGAATTTAATATATATTTCTTGTAAATTTATTTTTTAAGAAATTAATTTGAGTAAAAAGTTAGAAAAAGTGTTATTTTTAGTTTTAACTTTATCAATGGTTGAAAACTACTTTAATAAATAAAATAAAGTAATTGAATCTAACAAAAAAGATATTTCTGAAAGGTGGGGTGAATATAGATTTTTTTAAAGGATTTATAGTTTTATTCCTATTTTTAGTATTAAATGTACGAATTATAGAGCTTATTGTTCATATTAGCTTTTTCTGTACATTGTATATACGTTTTACTCTATATATCACCCCTTTTTTTAGAAAAAAGGATATTTTTACTGCATTGGTTTAATAAGACAAATGTGTATATAAAACTTATCTTTATTTTCTAAAAAAAAACAAAGGTTATTAAAGTCCTAATTTAAAAAAAATGGACTTAAAACTAGGTTTTCCACTCGCCTTCTTCATAAATTACTTTATCATCAGCTAAAACTTTTGAACCAGGTAATCTCATATCTTTTAAAATATCCCAATGAATTGCACTTACATTCTTTGAACCTGCTTCAGCGATACCTAACCCTAAAGCACAGTGTATGGTTCCACCCATTTTCTCATCGAATAACATATTTTTAGTAAAAGTTTTAATTCCATAATTCGTTCCAATCGCAAATTCTCCAAGGATATCTGCATTTTCGATTTTTAAAATTTCATTAAGTAAATCTTCTCCTTTATCTGCTGTTGCTCTTACCACTTTACCTTCTTTAAATTCTAGAAAAATATTTTCAATCTCTCTCCCTTGATATATACCAGGAAAAGTAAATCTTATATGACCATTTACAGAGGCTTCAACTGGTCCAGTATAAACTTCACCATCTGGTAAGTTCAAACGACCACAGCTATTTATCCATTTTCTCCCTTTTACAGATAAAGTTAAATCAGTATCAATTCCAATAACTTGTATTTTATTTATATTATTTAAAAAAGTACAGATTTTTTCTTGCTTTTTCTCGACTTCTAGCCATTCCTTAACAGGATCTTCCTTATCAAGATATAAGGCTTTTTGGACGAATTTAGTATAGGAAAATAAATCCATATTTGCTTCTTGAGCTAAAGAGTTGCATGGATAAGGAACAACAAGATAATTTAAATCTTTTTCTTCAACCCTTTTCATCAAAATTCCCAATAATTCTTTTCGTGCTGGTGATCCACGATATTTAGCTATTTTTTCAGGTTCGATTAGACTTAATTTATGAGTATTATAATCACCTAATATTTCAATACAGCCATTGAATTCATTTAAAATTAACTTTGTTGCATTATCTAAATATAAGAGTTGATCTTCAGATGCATATTTATATAATAATTCTTGAGAACCTTCAATATAGGGAATTAATAGTGGATGTCCTCCAGCCTTAAGTATTTCCACATATATTGCTTGGAAAAGAGGTTCTGCTAGAGTTGGGCCACTAATAAAGACTCTATCCCCTTTTTTTACTCTAATAGCATAATTTATAGCTAATTTTGCTAATTTCTCAAAAAACTCATTTATCATAATTTACCCTTTTTTAATTTTGATAAAAGTTATATTAAGTTTTAAATCTAATGTATAAAGTTTTATTAATTTTAAAAAAATAATATAGACTTGTTAAAAAAATTTAATAAATTTAAAAAAAGGAAAAAGAAATGTCAAAAACAAAAAATCTTGTAGCTATGGCATTTGATACGGGAGGAACAATGTCTGATACATTCACAATTGATGAACAAGGAACTTTTGTTGTTGGTAAAGCCCAAACTACTCCTGAAAATGAATCTGAAGGTATTTTAAACTCAATTATAGATGCATTAGAACAATGGAACATAAAGATTGAGGATTCTGGGAATTCAATAGAAGCATTAGTATATTCTGGAACAGCTATGGTTAATAGACTTCTAGAGAGACAAGGTAATAGTAATATTGGAGTAATTGTCAATGCAGGATTCGAAGATTTACATAGACTTGGTCGAGCACTGCAGTGTTGGATTTATCTTGATTATGGGGGTCGTTTACATGCAAGAGAACATGAGCATCCTGAACCCCTTATACCTAGAAAACAAATTAAGGGTGTTCGTGGAAGAATAAATTTTTGGGGAGATGAATTAATTCCTTTATATAAAAAAGATGTAGAAAAAGTTGTAAATGAACTACTCAGTATGAATGTTGAGAGTATTTGTGTATGTTTACTTTGTTCATACATGAATTCTAGCCATGAATTACAAGTAAGGATGATTGCTGAAAAGATTATGAAAGAAAAAGGTAAAGAGATTCCTATTATATTATCATGTGAACACAATCCAGTAAGAGGTGAAACCCCCAGATTAAATGCTCTTATTATTGAACAATACGCTGCTGAACCGTCAAGAAAACAATTAATAAAAATAGCGGAAACCATGAAACAAAAAGGCATTCCTGCTCCCTTAAGAATATTGACGACATATGGTGGAACAATGTCCCCATATCATAAAACTCTTATACCAACTATGGTATCAGGACCAATAGGTGGAATAATCGGAACTCAATTCATAGCGGGAGAATATGGGATTAAGAATCTAGTATCTTCCGACGTTGGGGGTACTAGTTTCGATGTAGGATTAGTAATGGAAAGATATGTTCCAACTAAATGGGAGAGTTCGATGGGTAGATTCATTTTAAATATCCCTATGATCGCTTTAGATTCAATTGGTGCAGGTACAGGAATGTATGTGAGATATAATGAAGTATCAGGTCGATTAGAATTTGGTCCTGAAAGTGCAGGATATAAAATTGGAGTATGTAATGAGCAATCTGGCGTTGAAACAGTTACAATGACAGATTGTAGTTTAATATTAGGATATCTTAATCCAGAATACTTTCTTGGGGGAAAAGTTATTCTAAATAAAGACCGTGCTTATAAATATATTGAACAACAATTAGCTGCCCCACTCAATGCAGATCCTTATACTACAGCTCGAGGTGCTTTAGATTTAATCGAAATAAATATGAAGAATCATCTTAATGGAATGATCCAAGGATTAGGATTTAGACCAGAAAATTATACTTTAATTTCATTTGGTGGAGGAGGACCTTTACATGTAGCAGGATATTCGAGAGATTTAAATTTTCAAGAAATCTTAATACCAGAATGGGCACCAGCATTTTCTGCTTTTGGATGTACATGTGCAGAACACTCATATAGACATGAAAAATCAGTTGACTTGGTTATTCCTCCAGATGGGAGTATGGTTGCATTTGTGTCTTCTATACTTAGTTCTACTTGGAATGAATTAAAAAATAATATAATAAAAGAATTTGAAACTGAGGGTAGAGATCCTAGTGAAATGGTTTTCAAACCGTCTTTGCGTCTACAATATTTTGGTATGTTAGATGATCTAGAAGTTCAATCTCCAGTTGAAGAACTAACTATTAATTATTCCCCTGAACTTGAGCGATATGATTCACCAGAACTAAATGAAATAACTAAGAAATATGATGATCTTTTTGAACAAATTTTTAAAAGAGGTACAAAAAGTCCTGAATTAGGATATCATATTACAAAAGCAATTGGAACTGGAATAGTACCTGTACCTAAACCTAAATTACCATCAAATGAACTTAGTGGAGGGACCCCGAATAATGAGGCTTCTAAAGGAAAAAGAAATATATTTTGGGATAAAAAATGGTATGAAGCATCAATTTGGGAAATGATGTTATTGAATTCAGGAAATATAATAATAGGACCTGCTGTTATAGAAGCACCAGCTACAACATTAGTATTACCTCCAAACTTTAAAGTTAAATTAGATAAACATAGAATTTTCCATATGGAGGTGTTATAACAATGGAAAAATCGTTAGGATGGAATGGAAAAAGTTTAAAATCAATGTTAGAAGAAAGTGAAAAGTTCTTTGAAGATACGGGATGTTATTATGCGATTGAAAATTTAACATTGAAAGAAGAAGATCCATTTAAATTTGAACGTAATTATGCTTCATTAAGGGGAGCACTTGTTTCTGCTAGAGAAACAGCATTACATGTTGCTGCTTCGCCTATTGTAAAGGAAATAGGGGAATTATGTTTTGCATTGTATACTCCTGAAGGAGATTCAATAGTTGTATCAACTGGGATATTAGTACACGTTCACACTATGAGTGAAGCCGTTAAGTTCATGATTCGTGAAGATTATGAAGAAGATCCAGGAATAAATCCAGGTGATATTTTTCTAAATAATGATCCTGATTGTGGTAATGTTCATACTACCGATGTTCAAACCCTTATTCCTATCTTTTGGGAAGAGGAATTAATTGGTTGGGCTGGAGGAGTTACACATCAAATTGATACGGGAGGAATTACTCCTGGTCATGATTTAATGGCAGCTATTCAACGATTCGATGATGGTGTTTATTATACTTGTAGGAAAATTGGTTCTAATGATAAAATTTGGAAAGATCATATGATAAATGCTAAAAGATCAGTTAGAACTCCAATGTATTGGGAATTAGATGAAAAATGCAGATTAGCTGGTGATTTAATGATTAGAGATTCTGTTATGGAATTTATTAAGAGAGAAGGAATCGATTATTATAAAAGGTTTATTAGAGAAGCAATTGAAGAAGGAAGGAGAGTTTTCTTAGAACGCGTGAAAGAAAGATCAATCCCAGGGAGATATAGAGCCGCATCATTTATTGATGCTCCTTTTAAGGAACAAGCATGGCAACCAATCGCTAAAATAAATGCAATTAGCAATCAACCTCTAGAAATAATTGTTAAAGAAAATGGAACTCTTTCATTATCTTTTGACGGTGCTAATGCAGCTAAACATAATGCATACAATTGTGGTAAAGGAGCTATGGAAGGTGGACAATGGGTTTTACTCACTCAAATTTTGATCTATGGTGATAAAGTTAACGATGGAGCTTATTTTGCGGTAGAGAAAAATTATCCATTGGGAACTTGGGCCAACCCTGGGGATCCATATTTGTCATATCAGACCCCTTGGGGAAATTTAATACCTGCCTATACTGGTATGATGAAGTGTCTATCATATGGATTATTTTCACGTGGATATCGAGAGGAAGTTGTTTCAGGTTATGGTATAACTGGAGATGCTATTCAAGGAGGAGGTATTTTTATTGAAGGACCCCTTGAAGGGCAACGATGGTCATTATCAACATTTGAAATAAGTGGACAAGGTTTAGGTGCAAGTGCTGTAAAAGATGGATTAAATTATGGTTATGCTATGTGGAACCCTGAGGCAGATCTAGGTGATGTAGAAACTTGGGAGCTTTTTCAAGGAGGTGTTCCTTACTTAGCAAGAAAGCTCAAACCGAATACAGCTGGTTTCGGTAAATATCGAGGCGGATCTGCATTTGCAGGGATAGGTATCGTTGCTTATTCAAAAGAGGTTGATTTTTTTGGAGCAAGAGATGGTTTAGTTTTTCACGGTGCTGCTGGGATGCATGGTGGATATCCAAATGCTACGGGTTATCGTTTATATGCTAAAAATACCAATATGAAAGAGATTATCAAAAATCGAGGAGAATATCCGTTAGGAGATCCTTATCCTGAAAATGGTGAATTTGAGAAATACTTGCAAGGTGATATCATACGTAAACCCTATTGTACAATTTATCCAGTTAATCTCCAAAATTCTGATATTTTTTATTATATGCAAAGCGGTGGACCAGGTTATGGAGATCCATTAGAAAGAAAAACCGAATTAATTAAGAAAGATTTACACGATGAAATTTACACAAAAGATATCGTATTTAAGGTATTTGGGGTTGTAACAGAATATGATGATAATAAAGGAGAATGGATAATAGACGAGATTGCTACTCAAACACGTCGTGAAAAATTACATAATGAAAGAAAAGAAAATTCAATGACTTTTGAAGAATTTTGGAAACAAGAACGATCTAAAATTACAGATAATAGATTGAGTGAACATGTAAACGCAATGTATTCAGAAAGTTTGGAATTATCTGATAAATGGGCTAAAGAATTTCGAGAATTTTGGAAATTCCCTGCAGATTTTAAAATGGAGGTGAAATAAATGGCAAAATATGATAAAAAAACCATAGAAAGATTAATAAATGGAGATTTAACTTGGAATGAGTTAAAACCGATAATTAGTGGGAGAAAAGATCCTGACAGATTTGAAAATGTATTAGAAATTCTTCAAGAAAAAGTTCCGTGGAAAGAAAAGATAATATTACCTTTACATGAACACCTTTATATTGTATCAAAAAATGAACAAAGAATTGTGAAATGTGACTGTGGTTATGAATTTGGAGATTATCAAGAGAACTGGAAAACCAAATGCCGTATAAGAGTTAGAGATACAGTTGATGAAATCGAAGAACTCTATCCCAAATATATGGGGTGTGATTGTGATTGGGAAGAACTACGAGAATATTTCTGTCCAGGATGTTTTACTCTTCTTGATGTTGAAGCTGTACCTCCGGGTTACCCTACAATATTCAACTTTTTACCCGATATAGATACTTTTTATGAGAAATGGTTAGGAAGAAAAGCACCAGATAAATAAAGTAATTAACCTATAAGTTGATTTTAATTCTTCTCTAATATTTTTTTTATTTTTATCATATTACCATAACCCAAATTATCATAGTATTATACTATTGGAGGTTTTAAATCTTTTCTTGGTTCACTTTCATCAAAATGCTTTTCTTGATACCGTGAATAAATTCCCAAACCAATTAGAAAAAGAGAGAATATCAACCAACAAATCCAAAATGTAAGACCAAAATAATACCATCCCCAGTTAATAATATCACCTAATATAGTAGCAATAATTATGCCAATTATAGCAAACACTGATGAAATAGTACCTAATATTATATCCAAATAAAATGCTATCCTCTCGTTTTTTACTCGATTCATATGAAGTGATTATGCTATATTGTAAATAATAATTAATATATTATCCAAGAAATTCTTCAAGTGAAGTATAAACAGTTTTTAATATTTTTTTATCTAGCAAGAAAGTAAATCTCACATGATCATTACCAAAATCTCCAAATTCGGAGCCATATATTCCACAAATACTTCTTTTCACTTGAATTTTTAATTTCACTAATATCACCATATTCTTTTTTGTATAGAATTAACTTAATACAAAGGATATTTAAAGAAAATCTTCTATCGGAGTATATGGAAAATTAAAAGTATCTGCTATTTCTTTTATGGTAATATTTCCCTTAAAAACATTTACCCCTTTTCTTAAAGGAGCATGTTTTTTAAGAACCTTTAGTATATCTTCATCTGATATCAAATTCAATAAATATGGGAATAAACTTTCAGATAAAGCTTCAGTAGCAGTTCTTGGATAAGCTCCTGGCATATTTGTAACACAATAATGAATTATATTTTCTTCAATATATATTGGATCTTCATGAGTAGTTGGGCAACTAGTTTCTATACAACCTCCTTGGTCAATTGACACGTCAGCAATAATAGAACCAGCTTTCATCGATTTAACCATATCTTTTGAAACTATTCTCGGAGCTTTTGCATTTGGAATTAATACTGTACCAATTAAAATATCAGCATTTTTAACGCATTCTCTAATATTTTGAATATTAGACATTCTAATGTCTATTCCACTCGGCAAAATATCCTTTAAATATCTTATTCTCTCAATATTTTTTTCAAGAATTGTAACATGAGCACCTAGTCCATATCCAGCCATTGCAGCATTTAGACCTGCTGTACCTCCGCCTAATACTACAACATTACCTCTGTAGGTTCCAGCAGTTCCTCCTATTAATAAACCTTTGCCTTTATTATGAAAAGTAAGTAAATTTGCACTCTTTATTAAAGCCATCCTTCCTGCAATTTCAGACATAGGTTTTAAAATAGGTAAATCTCCATTATCCAATTCAACTGATTCAAAAGCAATCGCAGTTGCTCTCCCATTCATAAAAATACTAGTTAATTCTCTAACAGCAGATAAATGTAAAAATGAAAACAATATTGGCCCTTGGTTAAAATAGTTTAATTCTTCTAAAACAGGTTCTTTAACTTTAACAAGAATATCCGATTCACTATATATTTGTTTCTTGCTGTCATAAATTTTAGCTCCAGCTTTAAGATATTGATCATTATTGAAACCTGCATTTTTCCCTGCATTATCTTCAATCAATATTGTGTGTCCTAAATTAATTAACTCTTCAACATTATATGGAGTGAGACTAACTCTACCTTCACCAAGTTTAATTTCTTTAGGGATTCCAATTATCATTTATTGTTCAGATCTCCTATTTTGTACAAAATAATGAATCTATAATTTGATAAATTTTTGGAATATAATTAATATTACCAATTAAACATTGATATACACGATAAAGATTTTAACGATTATTATTAAAATTTTTTATTTAATTCACTTAAAGTCAGAGATGGGAGATAAGTGGGCAAGTATTAGATTAGATTTTGAAAAGTGAGTTACATTAATTAAGTTTATTAAAAAGAATTGTTATATAACTTAAATCTGAATTTCAAGATAATTAATCTTAGAAAATATCCTTTTATTTAGGACTAAATTTAACAATTAAATTAGATTTCAAAATATAATTCATGGGCAATCATCAAATCAATAAAATTCACAGTTATTTTAATTAAAATTTGTCATCAGACACTGAATATTTTATTTTTAAGTAAAATAAAATAAAGATTTATATATAATGTTCACAAAAATAAGATATATTTATTAAAAATAAAATTAAAAAAAGTGTAAAAAATGAGTAGTGGTTTCGGTGTTGCTAGTCTTATTCTTGGCATAATAGGAATAGCAGGATCATTTCTGAAGTTTATCTTTTTTATTTTTAGTCCCATAGCAATAGTTTGTGCTGTTTTAGCGATTATTTTTGGTATAATCGGCATTATAAAAGATGATTCAAAAGCCCCTGGTGTTATAGGATTAATCTTTGGAATTTTTGGAGTAGTTCTTTGGTTTGCAACTGGGTTTATAAGGGTAATTATAAATTTCATAAACTCAATAAATCCCTAAACAAAAAATACTTACAATTTTAAATAAATTTTTTTTTAATTTCAGATTTAGCTAATCAAAATATAAAGCTATAACAATAAATCCCAATCAATTTGTTCTTCAATTAATTCTAAAACTTTTTCCATTTCATCTTCTTGGATGCCTGGTTTTAATCGTTCTAAATTCCTCATGGTGGTATAAGTATCAGAAGGACTTAAGATTATAGGAATACCTTTCTTATTCGCTGCTGTTATTACTCCTATATCAGGTTGAATAAATCCTGTTAATATTAAAGTTGATACATCTTGGTCTAAAGCAGCCATAGCTAAATCGGTTCGATCCCCTCCTGTAATAAATGCGGCTCGATTAACTTGCCGTAAATACTTTAAAGCACCTTGTAAGTTCATAGCTCCAATAAGATAATTCTCTACTATTTTATTCAAACCTTCTGATGCTTGTTCATTTATTAATTCACCTCCAATTTGCTCTTTCACTTCATTTACTCGAGGTGAAAACAATTCTACATTTTTTTCGATTATTCCTAAAACAGGAATGTTATATCTATTTATATGTTGTTCTGTAAGTTCTTTAATTCGTGCTATATATTCATAATCTATTTTATTGAATAAAATGCCTTTAATGTTAATATTACGGAATTCGAAATAATTCCTAGTGAAGAAAAAATTATCGATACATCTATCCGAAGATTCTGTTGAAATGTAAATCAATTCATCTATTCCGAGAGTTTGAGCGATGGATACGTCATCTAGCCCGATTCTAATAAATTTTCTAATACTTGGATTTCCTTCAATAATAATATAATCAACGTCTTTGGATATATTATCATATGCTTTTTTTATCTGCTGTAAAAACTGTTCTTTTTTACTAGCATCGACCAAATCGATATAATAAGATTCCGGAATCGAAACAGGGGATATAAAATCATATGGATAATCTGTTCGGTAAACTGTATTCAAGATAAATCCTACATCAGGATCTGCTTTATTGGTAAATGCACTTTTAGGAATACCTATAGGTTTGAAATAAGCTAGTTTTTTACCTTCTTTCTTTAACTTTTGAATAAAACCTATTGAAAGAAAACTTTTTCCTGCACTTTCTTCTAAAGAACTTAAATAAAATATTTGTACCATTTTCTTCCCTTTTTTTAATTCTTTCCTTATATTTTTATTAGAAATTTATAATTAATTATTTTTTACCTTTTTATTGTGATTTTTATATCTACAGCACTGTAACCTTTCATAAAAGCTAAGAGAGGATTAATATCAATTTCAACAATCTCTGAAAAATCATTTACTAGCTGTGAAAGTCTAAGCATTACATCTACTATTGCAGGAATATCTGAGGCAGATTCACCTCTCACTCCCTGCAGAAGGCTAAAAATCTTTGTATTTTCGATTTGCCGTTTAGCATCAGCTCTTGTATATTTATAAGCTAATGCAAATGAAACATCTTTCATATAGTTAGCATATATCCCTCCTGTTCCGAACATAAGTATAGCTCCAAAATTTGGATCTCTCGACATTCCGATTATTAATTCATTAATCTTTTCTTGCAATTTGAAGTCAATCATTTCTTGAACTTCAACACCGTAAATCTTTGCATTTTGAGGTCCAAATTTTTTAGCATTATTGACTATTTGTATATAAGCTTCGAAAGCATCTTGTTCTGTCTCAATATTTAACAGAATTCCTCCAACATCCGTTTTATGTATAATTTGGGGGCTAACTATCTTCATTACTGATTTTCCAATTTCAGATTGTAATGCCATTGCTTGCTGAGGAGTTTGAGCTAAGCGTGATTTTGGAGATTTTATACCATAACAGTCAAAGATTTCACTAGTTTCATAGCTTAATAAAACCGTTCTGCCATCTTCTCTAACATTCTTGATTATTTCCTTAACTCTTGCCTTATTTACTTTAAAAGAAGGAATTTCAAGCTCATTTAATGGTGTGCTATTTAAGTATTCACGGTGCTTGATTAAAGTTTTTAAAGAATGTGCTGCTCGGTCTGGAAAGTGATAACACGGAATATAATTTTGTTTTAGATATTCTTTACCTTCTGAAATGTTCTTTCCGCCTATAAAAGAACAAACAATTGGTTTGTCTTTTAAATGAGTAGAAGAAATTTTATGAATAATTTTTGCAACTTCACTTGGTTTTGTTTGAGCCTGAGGGGTAACTATAATTAAAGCTCCTTCGGTCGTGATATCTCCAAAATTTTGCCCCGAATTTAAACCAAAGACAGATTTAATTGTAAATTCATATCGATCTGGAGTAGCATCTCCCACTATATCGATTGGATTAAAGATTGCTGCCTCTAAAGGCAAGTTTTCTCTTAATGAGTGGAGTATTGGTTCTGAAAAACTAGAAAATTTTAAATTTTCGCGCTCAAAGGCATCCGTTGCTACAATACCCGGACCACCTGCATTAGTTATTATTGCAAAAGAATTTTCTTTAGGAACTGGTTGATAAAGGAAAACTTCACCATAATCAAATAAATCTTCAATTGTTTTAGCTCTAATAACTCCACATTTTTCAAAAGATAAATCATAAGCAATATCTGCTCCTGCTAAAGCTCCAGTATGACTAGAAGCTGCTCTGGCTCCAGCTTCACTTACTCCAGATTTCAAAATCACAATTGGTTTTTTACGTGTTGCTTTAGGCAAAACTTTTAAAAATCGATCCCCATCCTTAATACTTTCTAAATAACATAAAATGACTTTTGTATTGTTATCATCAGCAAGATATTCAATAAAATCAACAGCTCCTAAATCTGCTTTGTTTCCTAAACTAATATTACATGAAAAACCAAAAGTCTGTGTCATACTATAATCCATCATACCTGTAAGCATAGCTCCTGATTGTGATATCATTGCAATTTCTCCCTTCTTAGGAGTTTCCGCTGCGAATGAGCCATTGTAAATGAGTCCAATAAAACCCAAACAATTTGGACCCAAAATCCTCATATTATATTTCTTACAAATTTTTTTCATTTGTAAGGATACTCCTTGAGCAGATAAAATAGTAATACAATCCCAAGTATCTTTAAAACCAGCTAAATTACTTGGAGAAGTCTGCATTAACAGCTTTA
>Ga0209635_10000320_pt1 | contig 31910 bp, 30 predicted proteins | sample DeeMarSWOR230_32_FD_187463 | JGI IMG/M metagenome (GOLD analysis project Ga0209635, IMG submission 187463) | Marine sediment microbial communities from White Oak River estuary, North Carolina - WOR-2-30_32 (SPAdes) (version 2) | ecosystem: Environmental > Aquatic > Marine > Intertidal zone >...
CCGTAGGGCGGAAGGCTCTGGATGTAATCCGTGCCCTGCCCGACGAATTAAAAGTAGTAGCTCTGGCAGGGAACAAAAATCTTGAGCTTCTGGAAAGACAAATCAGTGAATTTCAGCCCAAGATGTTTTGTTCCTCGGTTAAGCCTGACATTAGTTACCGCGGGGAATTTTTGTCCGCAGAAGAAATAGCCAGCCATCCCGATGTCGACTTAGTTATTGTGGCCACTGCGGGTAAGGCAGGACTGAGCCCTACTCTGGCGGCTTTACAGGCAGGCAAGACAGTTGCCCTGGCCAGCAAGGAAGTATTGGTGATGGCCGGTGAAATTATTGTTCGCGAAGCTAGCCTCCATCAAGCTCAAATTCTGCCTATCGATAGTGAGCATAGTGCCATCTGGCAATGTTTGCAGGGCGAAGAAAATAAACCTCAGAGGCTTTTTCTTACTGCCTCTGGAGGGCCCTTCTATCACTACTCACAGCCACAATTGACTGAGGTAACTCCTGAGCAAGCCCTTCAGCATCCTGTATGGAAGATGGGAAAGAAAGTAACTATAGACTCCGCAACGCTTATGAATAAAGGATTAGAGGTCATCGAGGCTCATTGGCTTTTCTCTTTTCCCTTTGATAGTATTGAAATATTAATTCATCCCCAGTCTATCGTTCATTCCATGGTGGAGTTTATGGATGGTTCCCTGAAAGCTCAGCTTAGCTGGCCTGATATGAGGCTACCCATTCAATATGCTCTTTCCTATCCCCGGAGGTGGTCTAATTCAGGACTACCCCGCCTTAATTGGAGTAAAATCAACTCTCTAAACTTCGAGCCCGTAGATTATGACAGACTCCCCTGTCTCAAACTGGCTGTGGATGCTGGCAAATCGGGAGGGACTTACCCTGCGGTGCTTTGCGCCGCCGATGAGGCGGCCGTAGAGCTTTTCCTCAGCCATAAAATAGGTTTTACAGATATAGCCAAAATTGTGCAAAAAACGCTTGAGCAACATCGGAACATCAGCCAGCCATCTCTGGAGGAAATACTGGCTGCTGATGACTGGGCAAGAGAATGCGTTACACGCCTCTCCCTCGGTCACTGCGATGAACCTGAGCGAAGAAGCAATCTCAAGATAGAGAGATAAGAGATGAACGTTGCCGTAATCATTATCCTTTTCCTCGTATCTCTATTCGTGGCAATTTGCTTTCACGAATTGGGGCACTTCATTACTGCCAAGCGTACCGGAGTGAAGGTGGAAGAGTTCGGCATAGGCTTTCCGCCTCCACGACTTTTTGGGATTAAACGAGGCGAGACAGTATACTCACTTAATGCCATACCCATAGGAGCCTTTGTTAAGGCTGCTGGAGAAAATGACCCCACAGTACCCCGGAGCCTGGCTGGCAAAGAACCATGGACCAGGTTAGGAATCTATGCTGCCGGTCCGTTGGTCAACATCTTTCTTGCCTTTGTTCTCCTCAGCGCTTTTTTTACACTACCCTATTCTGTCATTTCTGGCAATGGACTCATGGTGCATGCTGTAGTAGGGAATTCCTCTGCGGAAGAAGCTGGCATCGAGCCAGGAGATATAATCCTAGAGGTAAACGGTCAACCTGTTCATAAGCGGGGAGACGTGCAGGATATAGTAAATTCAGTCGAAGAGGGGGCAGAAATAACTTTGCTTCTGTCAAGGAACGGGCAAGAAGTACAAACCACTGTGAAGCCAAAATTCGATCCACAAAAGCAACGGAGATTAATCGGCGTCTTCTTGCCTTGGTGGAACATCGTGAGCCAAGTGGAGGAAAGCTCGCCAGCCTATGAAGCTGGCATTAGACCCGGCGATGCTATCCTGAGCATAAATGGGCAACTTGTGTACAACGATGAGCGTATGTCTGATGCCTTGAGTTCCATTGAAGAAGGTGAAGAAATGAAATTGGTTTTGCTCCCGAATGGCGAGATAGAGGAGACAGATGAGATCTCTCTAATTTATGGCGGCTCCGAAACACTGCCCGGCGTAGAAATGCGATGGGTAGATGGAGCCCATATCGAACAAGAGCGACTTCCTGTGTGGAAGGCAGTCTATTCGGGGGCCAGGGATATCATTTATATGCCTGTGCTCATAATACAGGCTATCCCTCAAATCATGAAATCTCCAGATACGGCCCTAGTGGGGCCAATAGGTGCTGGTCAGTTAACGGTGGAGGTAGTGCAATCCTCTGGCTTGAGCAGCATGCTATTCATGGCCAGTATGATCAGCCTGGGTATCGGCATATTTAATCTCTTCCCCATTCCTCCTCTAGACGGAGGAGGTATGCTGGTGGCGTTCATCGAAGGCTGTAGGCGTGGGAAGCGTCTTTCCCCTCGAACAGTGCGCCTGGCATATACCATAGGCACCACTTTTTTGATTGCACTTATAATCGTAATAACCTTTGTAGATATCTGGCGTATACCAAGGGGCTTTGGACTATGACACGTCGCACCTCCAAACCATTGAGAATTGGCAATGTAACCGTTGGCGGCGATGCCCCCATCGTGGTGCAGTCCATGACCAAGACCGATACCCGGGATATTTCTGCCACTATAAACCAGATTAAGGAGTTAGAGGATTGCGGCTGTGAAATTGCACGAGTGGCAGTCCTAGACAAGGAAGCTGCTGAAAGCCTGGCAGCTATAAAAAGGAGCGTTTCACTACCCGTTATCGCTGATATACACTTTGACTACCGCTTAGCTTTGGCAGCGTTACAATCAGGTGTTGATGGACTCCGCCTCAATCCCGGCAATATAGGAGACAAAGAGCAGGTTGCCAGTGTAATAGCTGCTGCTAAAGAAAGAAAGGTGCCTATCCGTATTGGAGTGAATGCTGGCAGTTTATCTGCCAATTTTCAGCCCGAGGCTCCACCAGCTAGGCGCATGGTTAACATGGCATTAAAACAGATAAAGCTTATGGAAAGCTTGGATTTCGATTTAATCAAAGTCTCCCTTAAAGCCTTTGATGTTCTCACTACCATCCAGGCTTATCAGATGATTGCCAATAAAATGCCCTATCCATTACATCTGGGCGTCACTGAGGCTGGACTTCCCCGGACGGGAGCCATACGCAGTGCTATAGGCATCGGCATACTTCTTTACCAAGGGATTGGGGACACCATACGCGTTTCTCTCAGCGCTCATCCCCGTGAGGAGGTATTTGTGGCTTACGAGATCCTAAAAAGCTTGGGACTTCGCCAGCGAGGGCCAACTCTAGTGAGCTGCCCTTCCTGCGGACGGGCTGAAATTGATATCATTGCCCTAGCTGAAGCAGTGAATAAGCGGCTGGAAAAAATAAGCAAACCTGTTAAAGTGGCAGTTATGGGCTGTGCGGTTAATGGCCCTGGCGAGGCTAAGGATGCCGATGTCGGTATTGCTTGCGGCAAGGGCAAAGGTGCTATATTTAGGAAGGGGAGGGTAGTAGGCACGACAGGTGAAGATAATCTATTAGAGGCCCTAATGGCAGAAATAGAGAATTTGTGAGAAACGGAGGCCGAAATGTTTTGTAGGAATTGTGGCAAAGAACTAACAGGAACGCCAGAATTTTGCCTCAATTGTGGAGCCAAGCCCATTGCCGGGAATAACTTTTGTCATGCCTGTGGTTCTCAGACAAATCCCCAGATGGAAATATGCCCTAAATGTGGGGCAAGATTAGTTAAGGGAATAGCAGAAGAGATATCGCCGAAATCAAGACTTGCCACTACTTTGCTTGCTTTCTTTCTTGGAGAGTTCGGCGCCCATCGGTTCTATCTCGGAAAAATTGGAACAGCGATTGCAATGCTCTTTACCTTAGGTGGATTAGGGATTTGGGCTCTAATCGATTTCATATTTGCTGTTTCAGGATTTATGAAAGATAAAGAAGGCAAAATTATTAAGAACTGGTAGATGCGTTTTTCCAAGCTTTTTGGTAAGACAATACGGCAGGCGCCCGCTGAAGCCGAGAGCATAAGCCATCAGCTATTGCTCAGGGCCGGCATGATTGCCCAGGAGGCTGCCGGAATTTATTCCTACCTGCCAATAGGTTGGCGGGTGCTAAAAAAGATAGAAAACATAATCAGAGAGGAAATGGACAGGGCTGGCGGGCAGGAATTGATGCTGCCTGTGCTCCAGCCTTTTGAATTATGGCAGCAATCAGGCAGGTATGTTTCCTTCGGTAAATCCTTGTTCACTTTGACCGACCGCAAAGAGCATACGCTGGCTCTGGGACCAACCCATGAAGAAGTTATCACCGACCTTGTCCACCGCTACGTGCAAAGCTACCGAGAGCTTCCCCTGCTCCTTTACCAGATACAGACCAAACTTCGCGACGAGCCTCGACCCCGCGGCGGCTTGCTGAGGGTTCGCGAGTTTATCATGAAGGACCTTTACAGCTTCGATGCCGATGAAGCTGGTCTCGATGAAAGTTACCAGAAGATGAGCCAGGCTTACAGGAATATCTATGCCCGCCTCGGCTTGCCCGCATTGATGGTAGAGGCTGATAGCGGCGCCATAGGAGGCAAGGATTCCCACGAATTTATGGTCATCACCGAGACTGGCGAAGACGAGGTTATTTGTTGTTCCAGTTGTGGCTATGCTGCCAATGTAGAGAAGGCTCAATTTGCCAAAACCACCGTCCCGAGCAAAGCGAAGAATCTACTGCCCCTAGAGGAGATAGCCACACCGGGGACACAAGCCATAGAGGAAGTGGCTGATTTTGTGGGCGTGCCGACAAGTCAAACGCTTAAGTCGGTGTTTTACTCTGCTGATGGAGAATTTATCTTCGCTATCATTCGGGGCGATCTGGAAGTCAACGAAACGAAGTTAAGAAATGCTTTAAAGTGCTCCGAGCTTCGCCTGGCTACGGAAGGCGAAGTAAATGAAGCCGGACTTGTGGCTGGTTTTGCCTCACCCATAGGTGTAAAGGGAATCAAAGTCATTGCTGATGATTCCATAACCTCAGGCTCCAGCTTCATCGTTGGTGCTAATAAGCCAGGATATCACTTCAAGAATGCCAATTACCCCAGAGACTTCAAAGTTGACCTTATGGCTGATATCACCCTGGCTCGGTCTGGAGATAACTGTCCTAAGTGCCAAAGCAAATTGTCCTCGGCCCGGGGCATTGAGGTGGGGCATGTATTCAAGCTGGGCACCTTCATCAGTGAGAGATTCAGTGCATCCTTCTTAGATAATGATGGCAAATCCCAACCTATCGTCATGGGTTGCTATGGCATTGGACTGGGGCGATTGCTGGCAGCCATCGTGGAACAAAGCCACGACGACAAAGGCATTATCTGGCCGCTCTCTGTAGCCCCTTATCAGGTCTACCTTTGTCCTCTATCGCTGGAAAAATCGGCGGTCCTCCCCACGGCAGAAAGGATTTATCGAGAATTACAGAAAAAGGGCATTGAAGTGCTTTTCGATGACCGTGGTGATTCTCCGGGCGTTAAATTTAACGATGCCGACCTCCTGGGAATACCACTGCGATTGACCTTGTCTCCGCGTACTTTACAGAGCCAGAGCGTAGAGGCAAAATGGCGCACAGAGAAAGAAACCCAGCTTTTGCCCTTGGAAAATCTGGCCGCACAGGTGAAGAAGCTTCTAAATGAGGCTGTGAGAGCTCAGTCTTGATTGATCCTAACTCGCCCTTCACTCAACTTCTCAAAGTAGCGCCCAGTTCCTGATGTAGCTTAGCTAGCATCTGCTCTTGGGTTTGGTCAACTTCCTCGTCAGTCAAGGTATTGCTAGGCGATTGGTACACAATCCTTATAGCAAAAGATTTCTTACCTTCGGCTATTTGCTCGCCTCGATAAAGGTCAAAGAGAGTTATCTGCGTTACTAGCGTAAAGTTTCGGATTATGTTCTCCACTGTTCGGTAGCTCACTTGCTCATCTACTACTAAAGAGATGTCTCTGGTTACACTGGGGAACCGTGGGATAGGCTGATATTCTTTCGTCCCGCTAATCTTGGTCAACAGTTTCTCCAGGTCAATTTCTATGAGGCAAGTAGCACCAGAAAGCTCGAAGGCTTGTGCCACTTTAGGATGTAGCTCACCAAGAACGCCTATTCTATCATCACCAACAATTATATTAGCTCCTCTCATCGGGAGTAGACCTTCATCATCGCTATTCTCAAAACTCGCTTTCAACCCCAATTGGTTCAAGATATTTTCCACCACCCCCTTGGCATCAAAGAAATCGAGTGGCTCCCTATCAGCTTGCCAGGATAATTCTGCCCTTGGGCCGCTGAGCACAGCACACAGCATCTCCTTTTCTTCAGGCAAATCCTTGCCCTGCGGCAAGAATACCTTACCAATTTCAAAGAGCCTTATGCCTGCCTGCTCAAACTTTTGGTTATGTGACAACGTGGACAGAAGACCAGCCCTTAAACTGGTACGCAGGTATTCTTGTTCTTTCGTCATAGGGTTAGCCACTTTCAACGGTAGAACTTTCAGCTCCAGCTTGGGGAAAAGCTTCTGCAACTTTTCCAGACTGACTAAAGAATAAGTTAATATCTCTTGAAAGCCCAAGCCGGTCAGGATATTGCGTAATTTCTCCTTGAGGTTGCTTTGCCGGGCTGACGGTGACAATATTGATTTTTGTTGAGGCAAAGGAGAGCCAAGCCTGGTGATTGGAACTTTTTCATAACCGATGATGCGAACTACCTCCTCCACAAGGTCAGCAGAGCATTTAATGTCGCTGCGCCAGTAAGGCACAGACACCGAAATCTGAGAGCCTGAATCGCCCTCCCGGCATTCAAAACCCAGAGCTTTTAATACCTTAAGAATTTCCTCAATATTGACCTTCAAGCCTGAAAGGCGCTTCACCTCCCGGGTGGTAAGTGATATAAGCTTTGGCTTTGACTTCGCGGGATAAACATCAATTATGCCCTTGGCTGCTCGGCCCCCGGCTAGCTCCAGTAGCAGTTGAGTGGCCCGTTTCAAGGGCAGTAATGGAAGTCCGCTATTAAGCCCTTTATCAAAGCGAATTGAGGCCTCGCTCTGGAATTGGAGACGGCTACATCCTCGACGAATGGTAGCTTGGTTGAAATTCGCTGACTCCAGGAGGATAGTGTCAGTTCTGTCCGTAACTTCAGAATTCAGACCGCCCATGATTCCAGCAACAGCGACAGCCTCTTCTTTATCGGCAATAACCAATATATCTGCGTTGAGAGTGCGCTCCGAGCCATCGAGAGTAGTTATGGTTTCACTATTTCCGGCCCTGCGGACAATAATTTGTCGACCCTTAAGCTTGTGATAATCGAAGGCATGAAGGGGCTGACCGTATTCCAACATCACATAATTAGTAACGTCAACCACGTTGTTAATAGGGCGCATGCCGCAGCTATTTAGACGCTGCTGCAGCCAGCTTGGGGAGGGAGCTATCTTGATTCCGATAATCAGGCTAGCACAGTACCTGGGGCACAGGTCTGGATCAACTATGTCGACGGAGGCAAAGGAATCTATTGATTCCTCCGTTTCTTCATAATGAATTTTGGGTAAGCGGAGTGGCTCACCAGTTAAGGCAGCAATCTCTCGGGCAATGCCAATTATAGATAAGCAATCCGGGCGGTTGGGTGTTATATCTAAGTCCAAAACTACATCGCCCAGGTAGGCACCGAGGGGTACACCTATGGGCGCCTCCGGCGGCAACACCAAAATACCTTCGTGACTCTCGGAAATCCCCAGTTCTTTCTCTGAGCAGACCATGCCCTCGGAAGCGACGCCGCGAATTTTAGCCGGCTTTAGCACTATAGCTTCTCCAGTGTGCGGATCTATAAGCCGGGCTCCTATATGGGCAAAAGTTACCCTCTGACCAAGGCTGATATTGGGGGCACCACAAACCGTGGTGACTTGCTCGGTGCCGAGGTTAACCTTTGCTAGCTTAAGGCGGTCAGCATTAGGATGAGGATTTAATGCTGTCACTTCCCCTATTACCACATTATCCCAGGTGCCGCCTGTAGTCAGTATGCCTTTGACCTCCAGACCAGCCATGTTTAGCCTTTCGGCTAATTCTCCGATAGTGAGTTTTATGTCAACATAATCCCTGAGCCATTTGAGGGAAGCTTTCATGCTGCCACCTTAAAACTTAGAACTGCCTCAAAAACCTGAGGTTATTGCTATAAAAGAGGCGGATGTCGTCAATACCATAGCGCAACATAGGTATACGCTCAACTCCCAACCCGAAGGCAAAACCACTGTAAAGCTTGGGGTTGATATCGACGCGTGCCAGGACGTCGGGATGTACCATCCCCGCCCCTAATATTTCAATCCAGCCGCTATAGCCACACAGACGGCAGCCGGCCCCATTGCAGGCCGAACATCCAATGGCTACCTCCACCCCGGGTTCCACAAAAGGAAAGTAATCGCAGCGGAAGCGCACTTTCCTTTCCTCACCGAAAATACAACGGCAAAAGTCAAACAAAGTGCCTTTTAAATCAGCCAGGGTGATGCCCTTATCTACAGCCAAACCTTCAACTTGATAAAACATAGATTCGTGAGTAGCGTCAGTTGCTTCATATCTATAAGTTCGCCCCGGTACTATTGCCCTTATTGGCGGACGTTCCCTCTCCATCAACCTAATCTGCATGGGGGAAGTGTGCGTGCGTAAAAGTCTAGCTTTCTCCCCCATGCCTGCATCTATCCATAAGGTAGCAAACATATCTCGCGCCGGATGATGTTGAGGAATATTTAAGGCCTCAAAGTTATAGTAATCCCACTCCACGTCAGGTCCTTCAATTACCTGAAAGCCCATGTTTTGGAAAACATCGCAAATTTCTTTAAGTATTTGAGTGGTGGGGTGAAGCCGCCCTGTCGGGAGAGATCGACCAGGCAAGGTAACATCTAATCTCTGGGATTCCCGAGGAGAAATTAAAAGGGCTTCCTGGAGTAATTTTTCCTTCTCTTCCAGGCTTGACTCTAAAGCTCTCTTGATTTCGTTAGCCTGGGCACCTATCTCTCGTCGTTTTTCCAGGGGCAAGGCAGCCAAGGAACGTAAAATTTGAATTAAACTGCTTTTCTTACCCAGGTAGTGAACACGCCACAATTCGAGTTCCCGAGGATTATCAACTTTGTTTAGCTCTTCGAGAGCTTGTGCACGAAGGTCTTTGAGTTGTTCCAGCATTGACTGCCACGCAATGTTATCCCCGTCCAAAAAACCTGGAATTTTCAGGCATAACGTCATTACAAGCGGGGTAATTTATTCTCAGTTATCGAAGCTACCAATGTAGCAAAACCTTCAGGATCTTTGACTGCCATCTCAGCTAACATCTTGCGATCGATTTCTACATTTGATTTTTTTAACCCGACTATTAGCTGACTGTAAGTAAGTCCTCTAGCCCGTGCCGCAGCATTAATGCGGGTAATCCATAGCCTTCTGAAGTCGCCTTTCCGCTCGCGACGATGACGGTAGGAATAATCTAGGGCATGAAGCATGGACTGATGACCTACGCTATAAAGCTTGTGCCTGGCAGCTCGATGTCCTTTAGTCAGCTCAAGTACTTTCTTATGTCGTCTGTGAGTAACTTTCCCGCTTCTAGCTCGTGGCAAATTCTTCCTCCTTTAATCCTCGTCTTTATCCTTTTCTCCTTTGCAACAAAATAAACTACTTTCCTCCCTTGCACTATTTGTAGGGTAAAAGCCTCCTTATTCTCTTTTTATCCACTGAGGAGACGGGTATAGTTTCGTCGTAGAGACGCTTAGTCCTCGGAGCCTTTTTTCGCCTCAAATGGCTCTTGCCACATTTAGTGCGCATCACCTTGCCGCTACCTGTTATATGAAAACGGCTCTTTGCCCCTTTGTGGGTTTTAAGTTTTGGCATCTGTTCTTGTTTCCTTAGATTTCTTCTGGGAAATTGGGGATAAGACCAAGGCTATATTATTCCCCTCACTAACAGAGTTGCTTACTACCGCTATCTCCTGGGAGGCTTCCGTTACTTTACGCAGTACCTTCCAACCTAGTTCAGGATAAATAATTTCGCGTCCTCTAAATCTTAGCACTAACCGTACTTTATTGCCCTCCTCCAACAATTTCTTCGTGGTCTTAATTTTTGACTGTAAATCATGCTCTTCTATCTTGGGTCTTAACCGGACTTCCTTGAGCAAACCAATTCTTTGGCCCCGCCTCGCCTTGCGCTCTTTTTTAGTTTGCTCATACTTGTATTTACCATAATCAAGAAGGCGGCATACTGGTGGACTCATCGTTGATGCTACCTGCACCAAATCGAGGCCGCGCTCATAAGCAATTTGTAATGCTTTCTGCATAGGCACCACACCCAGCTGTTCCCCATCTTCCCCTATGAGGCGCACTTCTCTGGCTCTGATTCTCCTATTGGTTAATAATTCTTTAACTATGCTCTTTCTACCCCCTGGAACAGTATTTAAGACTTGGCCTCTATAGCTGCCTTTATTCTACCCTTAACTTGTACTAAAGTCTCTAAGCCCAGGTTCTCGCCATTCCTCAAGCGAAGTGACACACTGGATGAATCCATTTCTTTATCACCAACCACAAGCATATATGGAATTTTCTCTAGTTGTGCTTCTCTTATTTTCAAATTCATCCTCTCAGAGCGGTCGTCAACCTGAGCTCGAATACCCTCATTTTTAAAATCGCTTTCTATCTTATGTGCATAGCCAACATGACGATCTGCTATGGGAATTATTATTGTTTGAACCGGTGATAACCATACCGGGAAGGCACCTCCGTAATGTTCTATTAGGCAAGCTAAAAAACGTTCCATGCTACCTAAAACTGTGCGGTGTATCATCACCACATTATGTTCCAAGCTATCTTCACCAATATAACAGACATTAAAGCGTTGTGGCAAATTGAAATCAACTTGGATGGTAGGACCTTGCCAGACATGCCCTAAAGCATCCTTGAGTTTAATATCAATTTTAGGACCGTAGAAAACCCCCTCGCCAGGGTCTACTTCATGATACAAGTTAAGTTTCTCCAGAACGTGTTTCAAGGATGCTGTGGCCTCTTCCCACATTGAAATTGTGCCAGCATATTTCTCAGGACGTGTTGATAACAACAACTCATACTCACCAAAGCCAAAGCTAGACATCATAAATTGTGCTAACTTTAAAACTTCCATTACTTCTTCTTCAACTTGATCAGGTCGGCAAAAAATGTGAGCGTCATCTTGAGTAAATCCCCTGACTCTGGCAAGCCCATATAATACGCCAGTGCGCTCATATCTGTATACTGTGCCTAACTCGGCATATCTCAAAGGTAAATTGCGATAACTGCGCAACTGGCTTTTATAAATCAAAATATGGCCCAGGCAATTCATGGGCTTAAGCATATACTGCTGTCCCTCGATTTCCATCGGTGAGAACAGATAATCCTGATAGAATTCCCAATGTCCGCTAGTTTTCCACAAATCTAGCTTGGCAATGTGGGGAGTGTAAACGATGTCATAGCCTCGCTTGATGTGCTCTGCCTTCCAGAAGTCCTCGATGACCCGTCGAATCAAAGCACCTTTGGGGTGCCAGCAAATTAAGCCAGGACCAATTTCCTCGTGAGTACTGAAGATGTCAAGTTCTTTGCCCAACTTCCTATGGTCACGCTTAGCAGCTTCAGCTTGCAACGATAAATAATCATCAAGCTCCTTTTGGTTTTCACAAGCCACACCGTAAATTCTTTGTAGCATAGGTCGCTTTTCATCACCACGCCAGTATGCTCCAGCTAGATGAGTAAGTTTAAATGCTTTTACCTCACCCGTAGAGGCTAGATGAGGACCGCGACATAAATCAGTGAAAGAACCTTGTTTATAGATAGTTACACTGTTATCGGTGATTTCGTTGATAAGCTCCAGTTTATAGGGCTGGGTAGCAAAGAGCTTACGTGCTTCATCCTTACTCATTTCCTCGACAACAAACGGTACATTCTGACTGATAATCTCCCTCATCTTGTTCTCAATTACAGGCAAATCTTCCGGTGTTAATGGGCGCGGCAGTTCAAAGTCATAATAGAAGCCATTCTCAATGGTCGGTCCGATGCCAAACTTAGCCTCAGGAAAAAGATATTGCACTGACTCAGCCATGATATGAGATGCGGAGTGGCGCATCCGTTCCAGATGCTCATCCTTTTTTTTTGATTTCATCTCGAACTTTCCATTATAAACTTGGAAATCAACCATGATTTCATTAAAAAATGGGCGGTACTGGACTTGAACCAGTGACCTCTGCGATGTCAACGCAGCGCTCTAACCTCTGAGCTAACCGCCCACCCGACGATTTTATCAAACATAGCTAAATAGGGCAAACTTTTAATAATATGGCATAAGGAGAAGATTACTTATCATTGAGTGGCTTAGAAATTAACAATTGAGAAAAATACGATGCGTCCTCTGGCTATTCTTTACCCCGCAGCCTTACACCACTAGTGATATTGATCTGTATAGTTTGACCACAATTGGGGCAGGTTACTTCTATAGCAAGAGGCCTTCCCATCACCCTTTCTATAAGTGATGTTACTATAGAATCTATATTATCCAGCCTCTCATCTAACATATCGAGGCGCTTAATTAACTGCCCTATATCCCGCTCTTGGCTGACTTGTTTGCCTAGCTTAGCTCTATCTTGCGAAACCAATTTATAGACTCTTCTCTACAACGCCTAATGATTCTAGTTCAGTTTTATCCTCTTTCATCAACTTGTCTATTTGTTCAGAGACGGTTCGTTCCAAATACTTACGGAAAGCTTCCCGTGCTGCTGGTGATGACCTTACCGCATCCTTTACTCTCTGCCATTCACTAGCGATCACTTCATTCACCTGCTCAACACTTAGGGGCTGTTTTCCCTGCCACAATTCTTCTATCCTATCTAAAACCCTACTTGTCATAGCCCTTCTAATGCGGTCGAAGGAAAGTATCTCCTCCGGAGTATATGGTTGCACTTCTTTTTTTTCAGTCATGGTGCACTACCTCCAATTAGATTTATTTAATTTATTATCATAAGCTTAGCAGCACAACTTGTCAAGGTATAACTGGTCTTCCATTACAACTAGTCCTCCAGCTTGATTTTTAATTGGAAAAAGTGTATGATATCCTTCTAAAAGGAGGTATTTGAAGATGGGCGAAGTGGAAATTGGCAAGGTAACGGATTTTTTTGCTAAGCCTGTAGTAGCTGGTATAGAGCTAAGCGGCATACTGAAAATTGGTGATAAGATCCATATCAAGGGCAGCACCACGGATATGGAACTGGCTGTAGAATCTATGCAGATTGAGCGCGTTAACATCACCGAGGGCAAGCCCGGTGACCTTGTGGGCATAAAAGTTCCCGATAGAGTAAGGCGAGGCGATAAAGTTTATAAAGTCACTGAATAGCCTTAAGCAGATTTGCCATTTCAATAGCGCTTACTGCGGCAGCAAAGCCTTTATTACCCTCTTTAGCCCCTGCTCTCTGAATAGCCTGCTCCAAAGTATCGGCTGTGATTATGCCTTGTATTACCGGTAGGCCAGTATCCAAACCCACCCTGCCAATTCCTCTGTTTACCTCGGAAGCAACATACTCAGAATGGGGAGTGCCGCCACGAATCACCGCACCAAGACATAATATAGCATCGTACTTATTGCTCTGTGCTAATTTTTTACTTATAAGCGGGATCTCTAGACAACCCGGAGTCCAGACAATATCGATGTCCCCCTCAGCAACACCGTGGCGCAACAAAGCGTCTCTTGCTCCCTCAAGCAACTTCGTGGTTATTAACTCATTAAAGCGAGAAATAACCACAGCAAACTTAAGACCTTTTCCTATCAGGATACCTTCATAATGATGCTTAGCCATTACTTACCCTCCTGTATACCTAAAATATGTCCTAACTTCTTTTGCTTAGTTTCTAAGTAGTGGATATTATAAGGAGTAGCCGGGACTATTAGGGGAACAGTCTCTACTATTTTAATCCCATAGCTTTCCAGCCCGACCACCTTCTTAGGATTATTGGTGAGCAATCTAATATTATGTAAACCCAAGTCGGCCAAAATCTGGGCACCCACTCCATAATTTCTCAAATCAGGAGCAAAACCTAAAGCTATATTAGCTTCCACAGTATCCATTCCTTGATCCTGAAGAGCATAGGCACGAAGCTTGTTGTGAAACCCAATCCCCCTCCCCTCCTGTCTCATATAAAGAAAAACACCGCGATCTTCTTTGGCTATGCTTTGCAAAGCCATTTCAATCTGAGCTCCACAATCGCATCTCAAACTACCAAAGACATCTCCGGTGAGACATTCACTGTGAACACGTACCAGGACTGGCTTATCACTCGATATATCACCTTTAACGAAAGCTATATGCTCAGCGGCATCAACAGCGCTTTTGTAAGCCATGGCTGTAAATTCGCCATACTTAGTAGGCAACTTAGCCTCGGCTACTCTTTGCACCAGTTTTTCATGGCGAAGACGGTAAGCAATCAAATCAACGATGGTTATTATCTTTAAGTCAAACTTAGAAGCCATAGCTTCAAGTTGAGGTAGCCGACTCATAGTGCCATCTTCATCCATTACCTCGCATATAACACCAGCAGGATAAAGCCCAGCCAGTCTAGCCAGATCAACAACAGCTTCGCTGTGCCCTGCGCGTACTAACACCCCACCATCTTTGGCTCGAATAGGGAATATATGCCCTGGTTGAGCTAGGTCACCCGGCTTGGTATTAGTATCGAGCACTGTTTTAATAGTCTGTGCCCGATCAAAGGCCGAGATACCAGTAGTAACCTTATCCTTGGCCTCAATGGAAACTGTGAAGGCAGTGGAGTAGCGTGAGGTATTATTGGTAACCATCAGCGGTATTCCTAACTCGTCGAGCCTTTGGCCAGTAATAGGTAAGCAAATCAGTCCTCGTCCATGTTTAGCCATAAAATTTATCGCTTCAGGGGTAACCTTCTCGGCAGCCATGGCAAGATCCCCTTCATTTTCACGCGATTCGTCATCAACGATAATGATAAACTTGCCTGCCCTTATATCTTCAATTGCCTCGGAAATGCTAGCTAGCATCTCTTCCCCCTACAAATCCGTATTCCTTAAGGAACTCAAGGCTTAAACCTTGTCTTTTTTTCTCTTTAAGATTTTCCACATATTTAGCTATGACGTCTGCTTCTAAATTGACTATATCCCCGGGTCTTTTCCTTCCTAACGTAGTATTTTCCATAGTGTAAGCTACCAGAGATACAACAAAAGAAAATTCATCGAGGTCCGCAATGGTGAGACTAACACCATCAACAGCGATGAAGCCTTTATCCACAATGTAAGGCATGAGTTTAGATGGTGCTGAAATCCTTATTATACGTGCGGTTTCTTCGCTACTTACATCCATTATTTCTCCCGTATCATCGACATGCCCCAATACTAAATGGCCACCCAAGTGTCCCCCCACTACCAGTGCCCTTTCCAAATTTACTTGGTCGCTATAATGAAGTCTACCGAGATTAGTGCAACGTAACGTCTCAGGCATAACATTAACACCGAAGCCATAATTTTCCAAGGAGACAACAGTTAAGCAAACACCATTAACAGCTATGCTATCACCCACTTTTGTCCCCTCAAGCACCTTACGGGCTTCGAAGGCCAAGCGGTCTCGGCTCGTTTCCTTAACTATGCCAATCTCCTCAACTATCCCTGTGAACATACCAGACACCTAAAAACCTATGCCTCTTGCAGCAACTGTTTCTCCACGTATCCACTAACCAATATATCATCACCGAAACTCTTGATGTCAACTCGACTAAGGCGCAGAGCCTTAGCCATATTATCAACACCGTTTCCCCCCACACTTACAGCCTCACATCCACCAATGATGATTGGTGAAATGAAAGCCAATACCTTATCCACTAAGTGGTGGTCAAAAAGTGAACCAAGAAGCTTACCACCTCCCTCCACTAGGACAGTGACAATCTTTCGCATCCCCAACAACTTCAATAACTCCACAATATCTACCGAGCCTTCCCTGGCTGGCAATTCCAGTACCTCGGCACCCACCTCTACAAATCTTTCTTTCTTTACAGAATCAAAGGGTGCTGCCACAGCCAGCAGAACCTCGCCCGGTGGCTCAAAAATATGAGCGGTCAATGGTACTTTTCCTTTACTATCAACAACCAGACGTAGAGGCTGCATTTTCCCTATACCACCTCTACCACCGCAACCTTTGGCTGTGAGGCGAGGATTATCAGCAACAATTGTGTTTACCCCTACCATTATGGCATCCACGGTAAAGCGTAGGGCATGTGCATACTTTCTTGCCTCTTCCTTGGTTATCCATTTAGAATCGCCGGTTTTAGTAGCAATCTTGCCGTCAAGGCTCATGGCGAATTTGGCCACGACAAATGGTAAACCCGTAGTAATGTGCTTAATATAAGCTTCGTTTATTTCGTAAGCTTCTTGCTGACACATACCTATATGGGTCTTGATACCTCTTTCCTTTAGCCGGCTTACCCCACGCCCGCAAACCACAGGGTTGGGGTCAAGCAAGGCTATATGAACCTCCGAAATGCCGGCATCAATTATAGCTTGAGTGCAAGGTGGAGTACGCCCATAATGAGGGCAAGGCTCTAAGGTAACATACATGGTAGCACCTTGCGCCCTATCCCCAGCCTGATGAAGTGCCATAACCTCAGCATGATCCGAGCCAGCAGGCTGAGTATATCCCATGCCGACAGCAAGACCATCCTTAACAACTACTGCCCCCACTGCCGGGTTAGGACTGGTATATCCCATAGCTAACCTAGCTAGAGATAAAGCACATTCCATATAATGCTGGGAGGGCATTACTATCTACCTCTTACGGACAAACTCTTTATGATGGGCTGCTAGCTGTAGGTTCACCTTGCCTTTAGCATTTATCCTCTGCATCGCTAGAACCATATAACTTTCCACACGGAGAAGTCAAGTTTGACACAGACATTTGCCTATCGCTACATTAATAATACAAGGTAATTAATAATTTGCCAAATCGCACAGCTCAAAGGGAAGACGCCCCTTTTACTATCTTCAGCATCGATTGTAACAACAGCTTGAGCGAAGTGCAAAAAGAGCCAGCATAAATGGAGATGTCATTGCTATTTTTGTATAATAGACAGTAGAGGAATGAAAGAGGCTTTTAAAATAATTGACCACACTGCTGACATAGGCATCATCGCCTATGGGACAGATATCGAAGAGCTCTTTTCCAACGCTGCTCTGGCTCTATTCAGTTTGATCACTGAGCCCGAAAGTATTGAAGAAAAATCACACCTCAATTTGAAAGTAAGCAGCGAGGACAGAGATAGCTTGCTCGTTGAATGGCTTAATGAACTCATTTACTTTTTCGATGCCAAACACATTCTGTTCAACCGGTTCGATATTGAAAGTTTGACTCACAATGAAATTAAGGCTACCTGTTATGGGGAAGGTTTTGACCCAGTGAAGCACAAGATAAAGAGAGGGGTAAAAGCAGCTACATATCATATGTTAAAGCTAGATAAAAATAGTGATGGCTACAGGGCACAGATAATTCTCGACATTTAGGAGCTAAGGACATGGCGCGATGGCAAGGACAGCTTATTAAGATAGACGATTATCGCTGGAAGATTCCCGAGAATTATAAAACTGGCATGAGGGTTCCTGGCCTAATCTATGCCAGTAAAGAAATGCTGGAATCTATACGTGAGGAACAAACGCTAGAGCAAGTCGCCAATGTTGCCTTTCTCCCCGGTATAGTAGGTTACTCCCTTGCTATGCCGGATATCCACTGGGGCTATGGCTTCCCTATAGGTGGAGTGGCAGCAATGGATATTAGGGATGGCGTAGTTTCCCCGGGGGGAGTGGGTTATGATATTAATTGTGGCGTAAGGCTATTGCGTACCAGTCTCAGCGAAGCTGAAGTGCGGCCCAGAATTAATGAGCTCATTAATGAATTATTTCATAATGTGCCCTCAGGCCTCGGCTCTGAAGGGAAGATCAAGGTAAGTCAAAAAGAGATGAACCAATTGATGGTTGAGGGAGCTCATTGGGCAGTGAAGCGTGGCCTGGGTTCCGAGGAAGATTTGGATGTTACTGAAGAAGGCGGATGTCTCGATGGTGCCGATCCCAGTAAGGTAAGCGATAAAGCGGCAAAAAGAGGTATGCCTCAGGCAGGCACATTAGGCTCAGGAAATCATTTTCTTGAGGTCCAAGTGGTGAAGGAAATATCCGACTCCCAAATAGCTAATATTATGGGCATCACTGAGATAGGTCAGATATTAGTCTTAATTCACACAGGCTCTCGCGGCTTTGGCCACCAAGTATGTACTGACCATCTACGGGTCATGGAGCAGGCGGTATCGAAGTATGGGATAAAGCTCCCCGACCGGCAACTCGCCTGCGCTCCTATAGAGTCACCAGAAGGCCAAGATTATTTAGCTGCCATGGCATGCGCTGCCAACTACGCTTGGACTAACCGGCAATGTATTGCCCACTGGGTTAGAGAAAGTTTTTCTAAAATTTTCGGTAAAAGCCCTGAGAAACTTGGCATGAGGCAGATTTATGATGTTGCCCATAACATAGCCAAAATAGAAGAACACACGGTAGACGGTCGCAAGATTAAGGTTTGTGTTCACCGCAAAGGAGCTACCAGAGCTTTTCCGGCAGGTCATAAGGATACTCCCAGACGCTACAAGGAGATAGGACAACCTGTGCTCGTGCCCGGAGACATGGGACGTTGTTCTTTTGTTGCTGTGGGCACTCAAAAGGCTATGTCGGAGAGTTTTGGCTCTACCTGTCACGGCGCGGGTAGGGTACTAAGCCGAGGTGCTGCCAAACGAAGTATCAGGGGAGCGGACGTCATACGAGAATTAGAAAGTAAAGGTATAATTGTTAAAACAGAAAGCATTCCTTCACTAGCTGAAGAAGCATCCCAGGCTTACAAGGATATCATTGAAGTCATAGATGTAGTTCACCAAGCTGGTATTTCCAGAAAAGTGGCTATGGCTATACCTATGGGTGTTGTTAAGGGCTAAACGTTATTTGTTATTCTGCGCGTAGCAAAGAATCTGGCATGGGGCAAACCATAATTAAGCTTCCCTCTCCTCAGTTGAAAGGTAAGGTTTCATTAGAGGAAACGATACTGAGGCGCAGATCGGTTCGTAGATACCGTAGGAAGCCGCTAGATTTACCTCAATTGAGTCAAATACTTTGGTCGGCCCAGGGAATCACCGGAACCAGAGGGTTCAGGGCAGCGCCCAGCGCCGGAGCTACCTATCCCTTGGAGATTTTTGTGGTCGTTGGTAAACAAGGCGTCATTGCCAGCGAGGCAAAGCAAGCTCCCGAAGAATTACAGGCCGGCATTTACCACTATGAAGCAGCTTCTCATTCTTTGAGCCTACATAAACCGACCGATTTAAGACCAGATCTAGCCAGAGCAACTCTGGATCAAGAATTTATTATCGACGCCCCGGTGGATATTGTCATCTGTGCTCTCTATCACAGGACCTCCTACAGATATGGCAGACGTGGAGAGAGATATGTTCATATGGAGGTGGGACATGTAGGTGAAAACATCCATCTTCAAGCCGTGGCTTTAGGGCTAGCCACAGTGGAAGTCGGAGCCTTCCATGATGAAGAGGTGAGGACAGTCCTCGGGGTAGATGAACAAATTAAACCCTTATACATATTGCCTGTGGGCAAACCAGTGTAAGGAAAGACATAAATCGCCAAGCATTTTTGTTAGTGTTTGTCTACAGACGTTTTTAGTTCGCAACTGAATTGAGCTCCGGCCCTTCTTGCCATATCAGTAAACCTATTTGACCGCTAATTTAGAAATCTATAAAATAACTTCACCCCATAATAGATGACTTCTAAAACTATGAGGCTAGTGGAACAGATGCTTAAGGGGGAAAACGTCTCCCTATCACGCATCATCAGCCTAGTAGAAAACGAGAGCAGCCAAGTGCCCGAAATAATGAAGCTCATCGCTCCATACCTAGGGAAGGCACACTGCCTAGGGATAACCGGCCCCCCGGGAGTAGGAAAGAGCACTCTGGTAGACAAGCTGACAGCGTTGATGCGGAAACAAGACTTAAAAGTCGGGATAATTGCCGTAGACCCATCAAGCCCATTCACAGGAGGGGCAGTATTAGGTGACCGGATAAGAATGCAACAACATTATCTTGACGATGGAGTTTTCATTCGCAGTATGGCAACTCGTGGCGGTATGGGCGGGCTACCACAAACTGCCAGCTCTGTGATCAAGTTGCTTGACGCCGCCGGCAAAGATATTATCCTAGTAGAGACGGTAGGAGTAGGGCAAAGCGAGGTAGATATTATGGAGAAGACCGATACTGTGCTCGTCATATTATGCCCTGAATCTGGGGATGCTATCCAGACGATGAAAGCAGGACTATTCGAGATCGCTGACATATTTGTAGTTAATAAGGCTGACAATCCTGGTGCCGACAACTTTGTCCGTGATATACAAGCTATGCTACAGCTTCGTGAGCCAAGTTGGTGGAATATACCTGTGTTAGCCACAGAAGCAGTTAACGACGTCGGCATTGAGGAACTTTACAAACAAATTCAATTACACTACCAAGCCATCTGTAAAGAGGGCCGACTTTCACAACGTCGCCAACTCCAACGAAAACAGGACTTCATAAAAACTCTAGAACGAAAACTCACTCATAAGTTGCTCAGATTAATCGAGCAAGATGGGCAACTGAGTAACTATATTGAGAGGGTAGGAAAAGGAGAGCTTGACCCATACTCTGCGGCCGATGAAATCCTTAAATCTGGAAAGCTTTTAACCGATTGGTTACGTCAATAACTCTAGAATGAAACTCAATGGCCAAAAGTTATGATGTCGCCATAGTTGGTGCTGGTCCCGCAGGTATATTCGCTAGCTTAGAATTATGTAACGCTGGCCTCGATGTCTTGCTTCTGGACAAAGGCAGAGAAATTGACGATCGCGTTTGTCCTGTTCAAAACAGAAGTGGGTGCTGTGCCCTGTGCTCTCCATGCCATTTAGTCAGTGGCTTCGGAGGTGCTGGAGCCTTCAGCGATGGCAAACTAACTTTGTCCACCCAGGTAGGTGGTCGACTCAAGGAATTGGTCGGTTTTGACGAAGCCCAAGCACTCATAGATTATGTTGATTCTATTTATCTCAAATTTGGCGCCCCTCCCAAGGTTTATGGAATGGGGAGAAATACAGCTGAGCTGGAGCGAGAGGCTGCCTTAGCCGGGCTCACATTAACCCCTGTTAAATTGCGTCACTTGGGAACAGAGCTTTGTCACGAAACATTGAAGGCTATGCAGAATTGTCTGTCATCAAGATTAGACATAAGGCTAGGAACAACAATTAAAAATATTGTAGTCGACGATGGTGCGGTCAAAGCTGTTGAAACTAGCAATGGTGAAAGCTTAAGCTGTCGTTACTTAATCTTAGCCCCGGGGAGAGAGGGGGCAGAATGGCTATGCAATGAAGCCGAGAGGCTTAAATTAAGCCTTGATTCCAACCCTGTAGATGTGGGTTGCAGAATCGAAGTACCAATGACAACCATGGAGAAACTAACTTCACCATTGTATGAATCAAAACTCGAATTTTATTCCAAAAGTTTCAATGACCGGGTTAGAACATTCTGCATGTGTCCTGGAGGCGAGGTGATTATGGAGTCCACAGGTGGCGCCGACCCTGTGATTACGGTCAACGGCGTTGGTTACACCCAACCCCGGACAAAAAATACCAACTTTGCCATTTTAGTAAGCACCACCTTCACTGAGCCTTTTCATGAACCTATCGCCTATGGTAAGTATTTGGCAAGGTTAGCTAATGTCCTTAGTGGCGGCGTGTTGGTGCAGAGATTGGGGGACTTAATGGATGGTCGCCGCTCTACACAAGCTCGCCTTCAGAATAGCTCTATAGAACCAAGCTTAAAAGCAGCAACTCCCGGCGATTTGAGCTTTGCCCTTCCCTATCGCTATCTCAAGAGTATAGTGGAAATGCTTCAGGCTATTGACAAACTAGTTCCGGGCGTCGCTTCTCCTCAAACTTTACTTTACGGGATAGAGGTTAAATTTTACTCTAGTCGGCTTAAGTTAACCCCTTGTTTAGAGACCGAGATCGGTAATATCTTTGCTGCTGGCGATGGTGCCGGTGTCAGCCGGGGGTTAGTCCAAGCTTCAGCCTCAGGTATAGTGGCAGCTAGGGAGATATTAAAACGGTCAGGAAAAAGGTCTTCTCCAGCAACGTGAAGTACCCTACTTTTTTGGGCATCGATTTAACCTCAACAGAAGCCAAACCGAGCGCTTGTCTAGGATTGGATGGTAAATCACAACTTGTTTACCTTGGCTTCCTAACAAAGAACAGAGATATCGTCGCTCTGTTAAATTTCTATTCACCTCAAGTAATAGCCATTGATGCCCCCTTGAGCTTGCCAACGGGGTTGTGCTGTCTTGAGGAAAGTTGTCCTTGCCAGCCAAAATTCCCAAGGAAGAACAGGCAATGTGACCAAGAACTGCGGCAACAAGGAATTCCTTGTTACCCCACTAGCAAGAAGACCTTCATCAAGGACTTGATCTATCGTGGTATCGAGCTCAAAACCAGCATTGGCCGCGAGGTGAAACAAGCTGGTCAAGTCATCGAGGTTTATCCCTTCGCCAGCAAAGTCCGCCTTTTTGGTAAAACCGTGCCCCGGAAAACTACCAAACAAGGGATGAGCTTCCTCAGGGATAAGCTAGGAGACATTCTACCTGGTCTTAAGCCATATTTAGACATGTTCGACCACGACCTGTGCGATGCTGCGGTGGCAGCTTACACTGCTTTACTCTATCACCAAAATAGGGTGGAGGCTTTAGGTAACAGTGAAGAGGGACTAATTTTTATCCCAGATTGACGTTCACCCCTTTCAATTGTTAAACTACCAGCAAGGGGGGTGAAATGGAATTAACTTTAAGCGTTATCAAAGCAGACATCGGTGGCTATGTCGGACATTCCTCCAGCCACCCCGATGTAATACAAAAGGCTAAGGAAAAACTGGAACATGCCCAAGGCCAGGGGCTGCTCATAGACCATCACGTTACAGTTTGTGGCGACGACCTCCAGTTGATAATGACTCATCAGCATGGCGAGGATAGCGAGAAAATCCACAAGTTAGCCTGGGATACATTTGTGGAATGCACCAATGTAGCCAAGCGATTGAAGCTACATGGTGCCGGGCAGGACCTTCTCGCTGATGCTTTTTCCGGCAATGTCAAGGGGATGGGCCCTGGTACGGCTGAGATGCAATTTTCCGAGCGCCAGGCTGAAACCATAGTCATATTTATGGCGGATAAGACGGCGTCTGGCGCCTGGAATCTGCCGCTATATAAAATATTCGCTGACCCTTTCAACACCATTGGGTTAGTTATTGCCTCTAATATGCACTCTGGTTTCAAATTCGAAGTCCACGATGTCAAAGAGCACAAAAAAATCAGTTTTAACGCTCCCGAGGAAATCTACGACATGCTAGTTTTTCTGGGCGCACCAGGCCGCTATGCCGTTAAAGCGGTGTACCATAAAGAGAGTGGTGAAATCGCTGCTGTCTCCTCTACCCAGAGATTATCTCTCATGGCCGGCCGATACATAGGCAAGGATGACCCTGTCTGCATTATTCGCTCCCAGGGAAAATTTCCCGCCGTAGGTGAAATACTGGAACCCTTTGCTTCTGTTAACATAGTAGAGGGCTGGATGAGAGGCTCGCACCACGGCCCCTTAATGCCGGTAGCTGTCCGGGAAAGCAATCCTTGCCGTTTCGATGGTCCCCCAAGAGTAATAGCCGCTGGTTTCCAAATTGCTAATGGCAAGCTCGTCGGGCCTCGTGACCTCTTCGATGACCCTGCTTTCGATGAGGTTCGTCATCAAGCAAACATTGTGGCGGATTTCCTGCGCCGAATGGGTCCGTTTGAACCACATCGCCTGCCGCTCGAGGAAATGGAATACACCACCATGCCCGAAGTGGCAAAGAAGCTAGCATCAAGATTCCAAGATATCTAACGACAAAATGCCGAAGCTTCTCTTAGCTACCTCTAATCCAGGGAAAATCAAGGAATATCGCTTTCTCTTGGATAGTCTTGGTTACCAAATAATCACGCTGGCCGAAGAAGGCATAGCAAAAGTCGTCACCGAGTCGGGGAACAGCTACGAGAAAAATGCTCGGTTAAAAGCCATTACTTATGCCAAATTAAGCCAGCTCACCGCTCTTGCCGATGACTCGGGCCTGGAGGTGGACGCCCTTAATGGGGAGCCGGGGGTTAAGTCAGCTCGCTTTGCTGGCGAAGCTGCTACCGATGCAGAGAGGGTGAGCTTTCTCTTAGCTAAACTTAACGGCGTTCCCGGGGAGCAACGAACAGCCTGCTTTAAGTGTGTCATTGTTATAGCTACTCCAGAAGGTCAATCTAAAGTATGCTATGGCGAGTGTCGTGGCATGATTGCCCTTGAGGCTAAGGGAGAAAATGGTTTTGGCTATGACCCTATTTTTTTTCTTCCTGAGCTAGGTAAGACCATGGCTGAACTTCCATCGGAGATGAAAAATAAAATCAGCCACCGCGCTCGGGCAAGTCAAAAGGCACGTCAGGTGCTACAGCAACTTCACATCTAACCTGTGTGTCAAATCACCGTTGGAATTGGAAATAATACGCATAAGTAGCGCTATTTTTTACAATATTTAAGGAAAATTTAGGGTAAAACTATTGACATTCTAGTAATGATGGCTTATCCTTTTACAAAAAGGGAGGTGAACAGATGCAAGCATACTGCATGAAGTGCCGCGCTAAAAGAGAGATGAAGAACACCAGGAGCATAATCATGAAGAACCGCAGGCCGGCTACTCAAGGCGTATGTCCCGTATGCGGGACCAAGATGTTCAGAATAGGGAAGGGTTAAAACTGATATCGTAGGCAACAGAACCACTGAAAGGCTGGGTATCCTTGTGTACAGATACCCAGCCTTTTGTTATCGACTACACCTCAAGCTGCTGCGCTTGCTCACGGTCGTTTCTGAATCGGTCGTTGGAATTTAATTCGGCTAGCCTGGAAAAATCCAAGAGACGCCAAGTATCCCTAACTCTATTAAGCGCGTTATTAAGAGGATTATGACACCAGCCACGAGTACACCCAGCCCAATGGCTGGGAAGGCCTTCCTCCAATCCATGCCCAGTAGCCAAGCCAAAATAGTCCCCGTGTATGCCCCAGTGATAGGCAAGGGTATAGCCACAAATAAAAATAATCCCCAGAAGCCGTATTTCTCTACTTTGGATTTACCTCGTTTTCTTAAATTATCTAGATACTTGTCGAACAAAGGGATTCGGAACAGGACTTTATCGTAAAAGAGACGCAAAGCAAAGAAGACGGGGAAGAATATCAGGGCATTAGCAATGACCGCTATACAGAATGTGAATAAGGGATCCAGCCCAAATTTTAATATCCCTAGCGGTATACCAACCCTTAATTCACTAATGGGCGAAATGGTGGTTAGCAAAACCCAAGTTACATTCCCTGTCATTATATGTTTCCAAAACAGCGCCCCGTATGACCGGGAAGCATAGTTTAACATATGTTATTACAACGTGTGCTCATTGCCAACCACCTAATTCCGTGCTATCCTCTACTTAGCTTAAGACAGGAAATGCACACAAGGAGACTATTTGGGACCAGTGGCATCCGGGGCGTAGTCGACCAGGATTTGTCACCTGATTTTTGCCGCCGGGTTGCCTTAGCGATAGGCACTACACTCCCTCAATCCTCCACAGTTTGTATCGCTACCGACACCAGAATAAGCAAGGATTCGATTAAGGAAGCGATTACTACGGGCTTGCTTTCTTGTAGCATAAACGTAGTTGACTTGGGCATTTTGCCTATACCAGCGCTAGCATTACTCACGCGGGAATTGGGCTTTGCTGCTGGTATTATGGTCACAGCTTCCCACAATCCCCCCGAGTTCAACGGAATTAAGCTATTCACCGAGAATTCGCTGGGATATAGCCAGGCTCAAGAAGCGGAGATAGAGAAAATCTATTTTGAACAGAAATTCCGTCAGGGGAAAAAAGGAACCTTAGAGCAAGCAGAGGATATGAAACAAAGATACCTTTCCTTTATTAAAGGCAAGCTCTCTCCGCCAGGATTTAATCACCACCTAAAAGTAGTCGTTGACCCTGGCAATGGCGCTGCTTCCAAGTTCGCTAGAGACATTTTTGTCCAGATGGGCCTTGATGCAATAACCGTAAATGATGAGCCGGATGGCCTTTTCCCGGGGAGAAGTCCCGAGCCCAAAGCTGATACTCTTCAGGGCACAGTTAATTTCCTGAGACAACATAATGCTGACCTGGCTATTTGCTTCGATGGCGATGCCGACCGCGTTGTTTTCTGCGATAAAGAAGGTTTCCTCGGTTTCAACGAGCCCATTGCCTTCATCTCGAGATTGACTGTCAAGAAAACAGGAAGGAAAAAGATTGCCACTACAGTAGAAACTGGAACTCTTCTCGACCTAGCAGTGAAGGACCTAGGAGTGGAAGTGATTAAAGGCAGAGTCGGTGATGTCGCTGTAGCTCACCTAGCCCAGGAACTCGATGCTGCCTTAGGAGTGGAACAGGTAGGCATCTACATAATCCCCGAAGTAGGCTATTATCCCGATAGCATTTTCGCCTCACTTTTCTTGTTAAGTCAGCTGAGCGGTGCCAGCGAAATCAGGCAATTCTTCCAAGGTATGCCCAGACTATTCTTCGAGAAAGCAAAGGTTTTTTGTCCTGATGAATTTAAAGAGTCAGTCATGGCTCGGGTAAAGGAAAAGGCTCACCTGTTTGCTTCCGATAAGATAAATACTCTTGACGGTCTAAGGCTGGAATTTCCTGACTCCTGGATGCTTATCAGAGCTAGTGGCACCGAGCCTGTCATCCGAGTAATCTCTGAGTCAACGTCGCGGACACAGACCAATGAGCTTATAGACAAAGGCAAAGAACTGGTTCAAGATCTGGTGGAGGCGAGCAAGTGAAAGCTGTATTTCTCTGCGGTGGCCGCGGCAAGAGGATGTTTCCCATCACTGAAGACAAGTTCCTCCTTAATTTTCTCGGGAAGCCATTGCTCGAACATCAAATAGAGGTAGCCTGCGAGTCAGGTTTGCATCATTTTATAATCATCGGTAATCCCGAAAACATAGCGAAGATAAAGCAAATAGTTAAAAAAATTCCCGGGATAAAAGTAGACTTTGCTCTACAGAAAAAGTCGTTAGGCATCGCTGACGCTCTGAAAAGTGCTGAGTCCTTCCTGAGCGGGCAGCTTTTAGTCGTAAATCCCAATGATGTCTTCTCAAGCTCAGCGTACACCAAAATCATCGCCGCAGCTAAAAAAACTTCTGCCTCCCATATCCTGGGCTATAAAGTCCAGAAATACTTCCCGGGAGGTTACCTCCAGGTAAATTCTCGAAATGAGTTACTACACATCGTGGAGAAACCCAATCCCGGTGAGGAACCCAGCAACTTAGTAAACATCCTGATTCACTGCCATAATAACTCGAAGGAGCTTTTACGCCATATTGAAACTGTACAGACTACCAAGGACGATGTCTATGAATGCGCCCTGGATAAAATGTTGAAGGCAGGACACAAGATCAAGGTGGTTCCCTACAACGATTTCTGGGCACCAATAAAATATCCCTGGCATATCTTCAAAGTAATGGAGTATTTTCTGGACAACGCTCAACCTTATATTGCCCCTTCAGCCCGTGTCTCCAAAAAAGCGAACATCGAAGGAAAAGTTATCCTGAGCGATAATGTTAAGGTATTGGAAAATGCTGTGATCCGAGGTCCTGCGTATATCGGGGCAAACTCCATCATCGGCAATAATGCCCTGGTGCGAGACTACAGCCATATTGATTCTAACTCAGTTATTGGCTATTCCACTGAGGTAAAGCACTCCTACATCGGCGATAATTGCTGGTTTCACTCCAATTACATCGGCGATTCCATAGTGGACGACAATTGTTCTTTGGGTGCCGGCGCTGTGCTGGCTAACTTCCGACTCGACGAAGGGAATATCCAGATAAAAGTCGGTGACAGTCTGGTAGATACAGGCTATGATAAACTGGGTGCAATTATGGGTCGAGGTTGCCGCATCGGAGTAAATGCCAGCCTCATGCCCGGCGTTCGAGTGGGCCCCAATTCTTTCGTGGGACCACAGATATGTTTGAGCAAAGACCTAGGCGCGAATAAGATGGCTTCGCTTGAGTCTCGGTACCAGGTAGAGGACAACAAAACAAGGCTAGACGAAGGTAAAAGAAGAAAACTGCTAATCAAGTTAGAAAACTGAGCACAAAGGTTGAATATAACCCAAATCGCGATATAATTAGTATCGAGCTAACTAGCAACATGTCTATCGCAGAAAGTCAAGAGTCAAAAGGGAGGTTGCCACAAACACTCAAAGACAATTAGCTTCATTCCAGTCAAGGAAGGTTAAGATGTGCGGCATCATTGGCTACTGTGGCAAGAAACCAGCGGTTCCGGTTATTCTCGAGGCTTTGAAGCGTCTGGAATATCGGGGCTATGATTCAGCAGGCATAGCTTCTTTATGCGATGGCAGGCTATTGATAAGGAAAGATGCTGGCAAGGTTGACGAAGTCATTCAGAAACAGAACCTGGCAAGTCTTCCCGGCAATGTCGCTATCGGACATACTCGTTGGGCAACCCATGGCGCTGTCACTCAATCCAATGCTCACCCCCTTTCCGATTGCAGTGGCAGAGTGGCTGTAGTTCACAACGGCATTATTGAGAATAGTCAGCAGCTCCGTCAGGAACTCACCAAGATGGGACACAACTTCACTTCAGAAACCGATACCGAAGTCATCCCTCACCTCATCGAAGATGAGCTCAAAAACGGATGCTCCCTGGAACAGGCTGTGTTAAATATAGCTCCAAGGCTTGAGGGCTCTTATGCTTTTCTGGCTGTATCCCATGATGACCCCGGCAAAATCATAGGCACAAGGAGGAATAATGCCTTGATTGTGGGCATCGATGCCCCTGATTACTATGTTAGTAGCGATGCCCTAGCTTTCTCTCAATACACTAATCAGGTGATGAGTTTGGAAGATAATGATGTGGTGATGCTGACACAAGAAGGAATCGAATTCTTCGATGCCCAAGGACACAAGCTAGTTAAGCAAGCCAAGAAACTCGACCATAGTTGGGCCGAGAGCCAGAAGGGAGGCTACCAGTATTTCATGCTCAAGGAGATAATGGAGCAAGCTCAGGTGCTTAGCCAAATAGTACATCAGGATGAGAAGAGATTTACCGAGACCGCCCTGGATATTCTGAGGGCAAGGCAGGTGATTATAACTGCCTGTGGCACCTCCCGCTACGCCGCTCTAGTCGGCAGATACCTCTTTTCCAGAGTGGGCAAGAAGTTCTGCGACGTAATCATGGCTTCCGAGTTCGGTTATTTCGCCGACTCTGTAGATAAAAACACCGTTGTTATCGCCGTTTCCCAGAGCGGCGAGACCGCTGATATAATAGAGGGGGTAAAGGCTGCCAAAGACGCTGGAGCTCAAGTTATCTCTATCATCAACCGACCCAACTCCATACTGGCTGACCTGAGCCACCAGGTCATTTACCTGAATTGTGGTGCTGAGATAGCTGTAGCCGCTACCAAAACTTTCCTGTCCCAACTAGCCATATTCTACCTGTTGTCCTTCTCCATGGTTAACTCCTTTGACGAAGCAGCAGCTAAGCTTACCATCCTGAACAGCGAGATAACCAGAGTCCTAGACTGGAACAAAAACGAGCTTATCACACTCAGCCAGAAGCTAAAAGATAAAAATGATTTCTACTACATAGCCCGAGGAATTAACTTTGCCATCGCCTCTGAAGGCGCCTTGAAGCTTAAGGAGGTTTCCTATATCCATGCTGAAGGTATGCCCGCCGGGGAACTCAAGCATGGCACCTTAGCCCTCATCGAGCCTGGCACACCGTTGGTGGTGATTTGCCCTGCTGACTATACTTTTTCCGAAACCCTGAGCAATGCCATGGAGGCTAAATCGCGTGGCGCCTATATTATCGGTGTCTCCGACAAGGAAAGCGCCATTTATGATTCCTGGGTCAAGCTTCCCGAAGTTGATGAGTTACTCTATCCTATGGTCGCCGTAGTTCCTCTTCAGCTCCTGGCTTACTATCTCGCTGTCAATCGAGGATATGACCCTGACAAACCCCGTAACCTGGCAAAATCAGTAACTGTGAAGTAAGTAATTAAGGTTCTAAATGCGAATATTGTGCTGACTGGAGGAGCAAATGGATAAAGTCTTAATAACCGGCGGCGGTGGCTTTTTGGGCAGGTACCTGATAAAAGGGTTACTAAACAAATATAGTGATATTGAAGTCAGAGCGCTTTCTAGGGACGAAAACGATATGACTGAAACAATAGTACATTGTGATAGCGCTAGATTAAAACCTATTATAGGTGACATACGCGAAATTGAGACATTAAAATATGCCACGAAAGGAATTGATACTGTAATACACTTAGCGGCAATGAAGCACATTGATTTCTGCGAGTTATATCCGTCAGAGGCTATCGCTATCAATACTACTGCATTGATGAATTTGCTAAAGTTATTTGACGGCAATACTTTTATCGGAATGTCGACGGACAAAGCTATAGAAGCTACTGGATGCTATGGCGCCACCAAACTCCTACTAGAAAAGCTAATCTTGGAACAGTCTCGGAAAGATGCCGATCGAAGATATATAGTCGTAAGAAGTGGTAATATCTTTGGCTCAAGCGGTAGCGTAATAGAAAAATGGAGGCACCAGATAAAACAAAGTAATAAAATAATGGTTACCAGTTTGGAAATGACAAGGTTCTTTATCAATGTAATTACCCTAGCTGACTTCATTATAGAAATTATCGAACGAGGTGAAAGCGGGAAAATATATATCCCCTTTCAAAAAATAGCTACGCTAGAAGATTTGGCAAAGGCCGTAATTGAGTTGTATGGAAATAAGAAAACCAGGATGGAGATCACTGGATTGAGGGAAGGAGAAAAAGTGCATGAAAAATTATTCTCCTCTTTTGAGACAAATGTTGTTTCGAATTTGAAGAGCGCAAGTTCCCAAAATGGAGAAAGGTTAAGCATAGAGGAAATCAAAGACTGGCTAGCAGGCTGTTAGGAGCAGATTCGTCCATTGAATGAAAAAGTGAGTGTAATCATACCAGCAAGAGATGAGGCAAACTCCATCGGTAGTCTTATCTCTAGGATTAAAGGAAGCCTCTCTGCGTACTCGTATGAGATAATCGTTGTCGATGATGGCTCGAAGGACAACACTAAAGACATCGCTAGAAGTAGTAGTGTGATGACGCTTTCCCATGATAGAAGCTTAGGAAAAGGTGCAGCTATGAAAAGTGGCGCCGGCTCTGCTACCGGGGATATATTTGTATTCCTCGATGGTGATGGTGCTCATTATCCAGAAGATATACCAAGCGTAATCTCCCCTATCCTTCAAAATAAAGCTGACCTGATTATTGGTTCAAGGAATTTCCATGGGTCAGAAGCTCCCACTTCCTATTGGCCAAGGAGAATTGCTAATCACTTAGCTTCTTTCATCACCTCCCTTATTATTTCCTTTTCCTTACCGATGGTGACTTCCTTTAAATGCCCTGTGAAGTGGATTAAGGTGGCAGATGCTGAGAGTGGCTTTAAAGCAATAAGCAGGGGAAATTGGCAGCGGCTTAACTTGATTTCACAAGGATTTGAGATAGAGACTGAGATGATTTATGAGGCAGCAAGAAATAAGCTAGCGATTGCTGAAGTCCCAATAAGCTGCAACTGGGGAGGCGGAACATCTAGCCTCTCTGTCCTCAGAGATAGCTGGAAGACTATGAAGCTGCTGTTACGAAAATTTATAGGTGAAGTTAAGGGAAGGTAAGCAGCTACTTGAAATCAAAGTCCATGAAATTAGGGGAAA
>Ga0209635_10000322_pt1 | contig 31878 bp, 33 predicted proteins | sample DeeMarSWOR230_32_FD_187463 | JGI IMG/M metagenome (GOLD analysis project Ga0209635, IMG submission 187463) | Marine sediment microbial communities from White Oak River estuary, North Carolina - WOR-2-30_32 (SPAdes) (version 2) | ecosystem: Environmental > Aquatic > Marine > Intertidal zone >...
CTTCATCTCACCAAGGAAGACAACAAAATTCGCCTCATGTCGTAAGAAACCCCCTCCTTTAGGTTTAGGCAGCCTACTCCTATGGGTCTTGGAAGCCGTGCATGTAACAACTAAGCTTATCTCCTTCTTTGATGCGATGCGTCTCAACATTCCGATCACTTGCCTCAGAATTTTTCGAGCCTCCAAAGGTTTGCGGGACGTCTCGATAAATCTAGTTAGGTTTTGAACGACTAAGAGACGAATGTCGTTGTCGTCTTCAATAATCTTGACGAGTTCTTTAGTTGCACTGATCTGTTGGTTCTCATTGAAGGCACTAACCGTATAGATGCTCTCGAAGATCGTGTTTGGGTCGACCCCAGCACACTTTGCAATGGTTGTCAGCTGTGAAGGATCTAAGATCGTCTTTCCTTGGTGATAGTTGCAGACATTAAAATAGAGACCTTTGACTCCAAAGCCTCTTTTCTCATATGGAAGGACGCAGTTGACCAGTATCTTGTGGACAAGTGTATCCAAGATCTTTTGGTCGTTACCATATAAGAGGTAGAACTGCCCCTGCTGAATACCATCAATTAAATCGTCTAGGTCTACGCTCCCCGTTCCCAATCTTAGCAGTGTCCTCTCTTTTTCTAATGCCTCAGCTGCTGTTTTCATCATAACCTCCAAAGACCGTTCACCTTGAAATGCGCCGTGAAAAGCAGAGGCGTATCTTTGATTGTAACTAAGACTCTGTTGCTTCTTTTTCCTGTCGATTGTTTCGCTATTGAGGTAAAGATCTAGTTACTCCTCTAAGAGCCCTCGGGATCTGTAACTCCTGCTTCAGTGAGAGTAAACCTTGTGTCTATGTATGGGTGATACGGACTGTCAACAATGGTAGCGATCCGATCTTTACCTGCTTTCTTAAAGTAGATCCGGTAGGTGCACGCGTGAGCGATTACGTTTCCCCCTGTTGGCTTAGTCGGATCTCCAAAGAAGGTATCTGGTTGTGTCTGAACTTGGTTGGTGACGACCACTGCAATGTCGTATATTTCAGCGAAGCGAAGAAGTCGATGGATCAGACTGTTTAAACGCTGCTGTCTTTCAGCTAAGGTGCCCCTTCCCATAAACTCGGCTCTGTGCAGACTTATTACACTGTCTACTATGACCAGCTTAACTCCACACCTCTCGATGTGTTTTCCGAGCACTCTAATCACCAACTCAAGGTGGCTGCTGTTGTAGACCTTACAGAACGTAACGTTATTGATGATTTCATCGGGATCTAACCCTCTTGCCTGTGCTATCTGGTAAAGCCTTTCAGGTCGGAATGTTGATTCTGTGTCAATATATATGGCTCCGCCACCTAACCCTCCTTCTCCTGGTTGGAGCTGACAAGTGCAACAAAGGGTGTGACAGAGTTGTGTCTTGCCGCTTCCAAAGTCACCATATACTTCTGTTATCGCTTGAGTCTCCACGCCTCCACTGAGGATCTTGTTTAAGTTGTTTGAACCCGTGGTACAGCGCATCATATTTCTACGCTTTTGCAACAGCTCACCAGCCGGAATAAACTCCTTGTCAAGAAGACCCCTCTGCTCAAGACTTCTCTTCGCCGAGATGATGAAGGAGAATGCTTTTTCCTCTTTGCCTCCAAGTATATCCTCAATCTCTCTGGGCAAGGCTACGGCGAGATCCATTATCGATTGTATTCCTCCATCGATCAATTTCTGCCTTGTCTTTGGACCTACGCCCTTTAAGTTGCTTAAATCGATGTCAAGTGAGACTTCAGTCATATAGTATTCCTCCTCATTTCACGAGTGTGTTTTATTAGCGAGAAGGGTTTGGCGATTTGGAGTATTTATATAGCCATTGATGTTGAGGGGGAGGGGGACTAGTTCCCATAGACTAAAGAAATTACCGCTCAGATGTAACCTATGTCTCTAAAGAAACTTGAAAGATGTTGCATAATGTTATGATCTATGTTAATTGAGTATTTCTGAAGATGTCCATATTTGAGTTCCTTTAACCATCCGATCTCAAGGAGTGCTTGAATATTATTCTTGATGTCTCGTGGGTTAATAGGGATCTTTTTTCCTATCTCATACCGGGTAAAAGCATGATCTGGATTCTTCATTAGTAGCCTTAGGATCTTCAGCTTACCTATACTACTGAGAGCGATCTCAACCTCGTCAATAACTCTTTTTTCAATTTCCTCTTTCATAAATGTCGTTCTCCAGCCTCTTGAGGATGTTGTTTAAGTAACTCTCTAAGTCAGTGGTTGATACTCCACTTATTCCGATTTGTAGAAGAGACTTCAAATCAATGATGTTTCTATCACATAAATCTTGAACGCACTCATCCACGTCTTTGATCGGTTTCAAGCCATATTCTTCGCAGATTACCCCAACCATGGTTTTTATCTCTTTAAGCGAAGTGTATGATGATCGTTTACTCATCAAGGCTCTAACAATACCTAACAGCACAATCTTATCCTTTCTTGGAAGATGCTGTATATCCTCAGTCGTTATCAGATGATATGTTTCTCCATACACTTTTCTAACATGTTCCGGAAGTATAAGACTAGATCCTTGGTTAACAGCTAGATTCCCGGAGTATAATAACAGATCTAGTGCATATCTCATATCTCCATTAATGATTGGGCTAGCTGTTATATCTGATATTAACTCTAAAACTTCGGATGAGTAGGTTCCTAGGTTAAAAGCCTCCTTTGCTCTTCTTTCTAAGATATCAAAGATTTGGTTAGAAGTGTATGGTTTGAGTTCGATATAGTTCCTGCCTAATGAGCTAAGTTCTGCAACGTCAAGTAAATCGTGAAATGCCTTTTCACGTGCTAGAAATATTATTCCGACGACTCCGCAGGGTCTACCAAGTGTCAGTTCGTTTAATCGAGTTAGATCATAAACAACGCCTTCGTCACGGAAGTGTTTGACATAATAGTCTATCTCATCTATCGTCAAGAGAACGTGTCTTCCGCTTTCTTGAAGGAAATCGATAAAAATTCTTAACATCTCACCAGCACTATAGCTGGTAGATACGAGGTTCGGATCCAATTTTCTAAGCAGGCTTCGATATAATATAACCTTCCTTCCACCTTCTAATTTGAGGTTAATATAAATATGGTCAAGGTTAATTCGGTTTTTCTTAGCTTTTACTTCGAAGTTATCGCCAAAGAATTTGAGGGTGCAGGTCTTTCCTGAGCCAGCGGGTCCAATTATCTGAAGACGTCTAAGAAAAGATTCTCCCCTTTTCTCTATTATGTCCTCATGAAAGTTCCAAAGAAGAGATAGCTGATCATTTCTATGTGGAATATTATTCCAGTGTTTTTCTATTGGGAAATTTGGTGACAGGCTATCTCTATTCTTAAAGATGGACATACGTTTTTAAATCAAGTGCATACGATAATAAAATTACTTTGGAAAAAGGGGATATAGCAAGAAAATAGGAATTTAATATAGAGAGTTAATAGGGTTTTTATTTTAGATCTGAACCGCATTTGACACATACTTTTGCTCCAACATCTCCGCTGTAACCACATTCAAAGCATACTGTTTCCTCTTCTGGAGCTTCATGTTCTTTTATCTCTGCGTTTTTATTAGTATTCATAGAAACCACGTTTCTCAATCATGTATTATCTATTAAGATAAGGTTTACGTGAATGAATGACAATATTATGAAAGATCCACATGAGTCTACCCACGGCTGACCAGATCATCAAAAAAATTCTAATCGTTAGAACAGATCTTACAACGAACAGTGTCAAAGAGATGATGGAAAAAAAGATCAGAGAAACAGGTGAATTACTTACCCAAGAAGGGGCAGCGTATATGGTAGCTAACGAATTGGGAATCAATGTCTTAAACAATTATGACATAAATACAAATCTCAAGATTGGTGATCTCGCTTCAGGAATAGGTAATGCTACGGTTAATGGAAGGGTGTTAAAGTTATATCCAATAACAACGTTCGTTCGATCAGATGGGTCGAGAGGAAAAGTTGGTAGAATACTAATAGCTGATAATACGGGTACGGTAAACGTTGTTCTTTGGAACGGGCAAACTGAGGTTTTAGAAAGCGAGAGGGTAGCTCGAGGACAGATAATCAGAGTGCTTCATGGATACACACGAACTGGGCTAGATGGTAAACCAGAAATCAATGTTGGATCGAGAGGAGAGATCATAATACAACCTTCAGATTTGAATTCTAAAGATTATCCAAAGATTACAGATTTGGAGATTAAAAGTTCAGAGCAAATTAAAATTGTTGAACTGAAGAAAGACATGATGGATGTTGATGTTGTAGCCAGAGTTGTAGCTGTTGGTTCCGTTAGGGAGTTTAAACGCGCATCAGGTCAAGCAGGGAAGGTGGTTGATTTATTGCTCAAAGACTCAACGGGGATGGTGCGTTTAGCGGTTTGGGATGAGCAGACAAAAAAGGCAGCCCTTTTATCTCCGGGAGATGTGGCTCGCATAAGGGGTGCTTATGTTAGAGACAGAATGGGTAGAATACAATTAAACCTTGGAAAACGTGGGGTATTAGAAGTTAATCCAAGTGATATTGATTATGAGAGCGTCCCTTCAGTACACCAAGAAAGTGTACCACTAGGAAAGTTAATGATTGATATGCAGAATGTTACAGTGCAGGGAGTCATAGTAACGGCACCTTTCTCAAGAACGGTCACAACCTCTAATGGAATAAATGTGAAGCTGGTAGATTTCACACTTGAAGATGAGTCAGGCAAAGTAAAAACAACAATTTGGAGAGGTTTAGCAGACTTGGTTAAAGGTTTACCGACAGGTTCTAGAATTGAGATAAGAAATACTTACGTTAGAGAGGGATTAGATGGATCACCAGAGCTCTCATCGAGTACGCTTACGAAAATACAGGTAATATCTAGATCGAAAGATTCTTCGGATCGATCGCTAGTTTAAATGCGTTTAGAAAAATGTTGGAATAGTAAAACCGCTATTATGCCGGATATGAGTCCGACAGTAATAATTTTTAACGCATTACTTGAACTTGCGAATATTGCATCTGCATTAACAGCTCCTCCATTTTTATTATAATCTTCTGGGAGCGATAATTGCCTATCATCTTGTTGTTCTTGAAGTGAAAGCTGAGGTGTTATGGTAGATGGAACTACAATAACTAATAGTCCAAGCATCATAGCAGTGATAGCGTATAAGGATAGCCTTTTTTTCATGAGCCTCAACCCATATTTTCATTCATTATTTGTGATTTAATTGTATATATTCGAACACATCGTTCTACTTTTAGAACGGGGCTTCTCTTGATGTTCGAAGGGTCTCATACCATGTGATGATTGTGGCTGAGATAAGAAATATTAGGGCAAGTATTTGATGAATTGAAACCAGATTAGGATAGATGATCAAATAGGATAAGAGCATAGTTGTGAAGAACACCGCATAAAAAAGGTGTCGGGGGAGCATAAATCTTCCGAGACGCATAAAATAACGGAGAAATCCTACCTTAACTTCTTCTTTAAGGCTGTATTCACCAATAAGACTTTTTTCAAGTAGCCCAAGAGCCCTGAGCTTTTCAAGGTGGTGCAAGGCTACACTGGGACTGCTGAGATCTAAAGACCGTTGAACTTCTCGGACACCTGTTGGCTCATTACCTTTACGTATGATGTACCAGTAAATGAGAAGGGTGTTGCCTTTAAGATCAGCCTCTATCTTTTGAAGATCTAACGCAGACATCGCTCCCATTCCTTTAATTGTATGAAAGTTTGGAATCCCTTATTAACATCTTTAGTCTTGGCTTCTGCAACAGTCGCATTTAGGTATGAATGTTATCATGTTCCTAACTAAAGATGAGGAGCTAATTCTGGAAGGTGAATCGGGTTCTGTTCTTGCCAGGGCTATGAAATTGATTGTAACCATTGGAGATCTCAAAGGTGCAGAAAGGTTAGTTGCGATAAGCAGGTCACAAATTGCTGGTGTTTCATATAAAACCTCAGGTGATCCGACTCTTGAGTTAATGGAGTCTCTTGCTGATGAAGGAGTGAAGGTAAGAACACATGCAACCCAGAATCCAGCTGGGATGGATCTTGAAAGATGGAAAGATATGAAGGTTAGTCCTCAGTTCGCTATGAAACAGCTTAGGATCTGCAATGCTTACAAGAATCTGGGCATAAAACCAATTTGTACTTGCACTCCCTATCTGTCAGGAAATAGACCTAAACTCGATGAAGTTGTTGGATTCAGTGAGTCTTCTGCTGTTGCGTATGTGAATAGTGTTATAGGTGCTCGGACTAATAGGCATGGAGGTTTAGACGCTCTTTCTTGTGCACTTGTTGGAAAGGTTCCATTAATGGGTTTGTTATTGAATGAGAATAGAAGTGGTTCAGTTTATGTAGATATTGAATTTGAGCCGAATGACGAATCAGACTATGCAGCTATAGGTTATTACACTGGCAAAAACTTGAAGACTGGAGAAATACCTGTGTTTACTGGATTGAAGAATGCGTCCAGTGATAGTTTAAAATTATTAGGTGCAGCTGCAGCTGCTGCTGGAAGTGTCGGTCTTTTTCATGTATTAGATGTGACGCCTGAAGCTAAAAACAAGTACTTGGTAAAGAAGTGGATGATTGAAGAAAGGTTAAACATGGATAAAAAAGCGTTGAAGAGCGTTTATGATGAGTTATCCATTACAGAAACTCCCGATCTTGTTTGTTTAGGTTGTCCACATTGTAGTGTAAATGAGGTACACGAGATCGCGAAAAAACTTGAAGGAAGGAAAGTAAAAAGAGGCATCAACTTTTGGGTATATACGTCCCCTAATGTATATGATGAGAGTCTAAAACTTGGTTACGTTGATACAATTAGAAGTAGTGGAGGCGATGTGTTTAGACATACCTGTATGGTCGTCTCTCCACTAGAGGAAATGGGATTTGAAAAATTAATTAGCAATTCAGCAAAGGCTTGTTTCTATGTTCCAAGAATGACTAAGGGAAAAAGCACATGTGGTTTAGCTAGTCAAAAACAGTGCGTAGATGAGTTTTCCGAGTAATAGCTCATTAAAGAGGGAAAATTTTTTTCAAATTTTTAATAGAACAACTTTTTTTGATCCCGATTTTAATTATGTTAATGAGGTATTTATCTGCCCTTCAATGATTCAGAGCTAAACGCCATTATACAAAAGATTGAACACGGTCAAAGGCTAAGCTCCAATACAATATTTAAAATGATTTCTAACGCTGAAAAAGTATTCGAATCTGAACCTCAATTAATAGAACTTCAGACAAAAATATCAAATAACCTCAAAGGCGTCGTGTTTGTAGGCGATACTCACGGAGAGTTTTCTTCTACACTTGCCGTTTTCAGCGAGTTTGATCCAAAGAAGTACCTTATTGTGTTGCTTGGAGACTACATTGACAGAGGACCTTTTTCTGTGAGAAATATAAATTACATACTTGCTCAGAAACTCCTACACGAGAATAACGTTATTGTTTTGAGAGGAAACCATGAAACCCCCCTGATTAACTTTAATCATGGATTTTATGACGGTTTATCTAGTGTATATCCAAAATTTGCTTTTGAATTATTTGAAGTGTACAACAAACTATTCAGTTACTTTCCTTACGCCACAATACTAGAGGATGGCATTTTATCTTTTCATGGAGGATTAGCCATTAATCTCCAAAAACCTCAAGACATCAATAAGATTAGAAAAGGAGACCTAATACCGGAAAACCCCATAGCATTTCAATTGTTATGGAATGACCCTAGCGAAGATGTTTTGGACAAAAGCTTTTTACAGAGCGGAAGAGGGGGCGGTTGCTTTTATTTTGGTATGAAAGTTATTACAGATTTCTTAAATAAAAATGGCTTATCTTATATCATTAGGGCACATGGTCCTCAGAAAGAAGGGTATCGGTTTTATTTTAAAAACGGGGAGGAACAATATACAAACAGAAAGCTACAACTAAACTCGTCATTGATTCATAGAGCCATTTTGGGATTTGAAGGAAAACTGCTTTCCATTTACAGTTGTAAAAACCAAAATGTCAACGACCCAAAAGTAGCGCTACTGACTAAAGGGAGATTAAGAATTATCAGCTTGACAGATATATGTAAATCAAGAAGCATAAAGTCCAATAAAACACCTGTTTGGGCGAGAAAAACTGCTTTGATGGGTAGGGAGGAAATTTTTTGAAAACGATTACTCAAGATATGATAGGTGATTATAAAATTTTAAAATTTCTTGCAACTGGAGGACACACAGATATCTTTCTGGGACATCACAAGGATTACTATCCAAATTGGGAGAATCTCGTTACGATTAAAAAGTCTAAGGAAAATTACAAAGAAGCAATGAGAGAACAGATCAGAAACGAGGCAATGACCTTATCAAATCTCCATTGCATATACACACCAAAATTTATCGAATGGGACAAAAACAATGAAGAATACATCATTATGGAGTATTTAATTGGGAAAAGCCTTGATAGAATAAGGAAAATAAAACGAAGCGAGGTTATAGATATAACTCTAGAACTTCTTGACGCGATAGAATGTCTTCACTCTCATAAAATTGTACATAGAGATTTTAAACCAGGTAATGTAATAATTGGAAATAAGGTTACGCTCATCGACTTCTCAATAGCTGCTGAACTGATCCAAGGGTGTTATGTGATTCCTACAGGCACGCCTCTCTATAGTCCTCCCGAATCGTACAAGGAGGGATCTTGCAACCCTGAAGTCGACATTTTTGGTCTTGGAGCTATAATGTACTTTATGTTGACGGGTCAAGACCCAGTTACAGCTGAGGGCTTGATTGATACTTCCTTTTATTATGCTATGTACAGTTTAATAACGCGTAAGAATCCGTTAAAATCAATACTAAAGGCTAAAGTAAGCGATGAAGAGCTTTCAGACATAGTAGTGGAGTGCTTGAGTGAAGATCCAATGACAAGACCAAGCATAGGTCAAATCAGAAGAGTAGTACAGGAACTTGAGAGGCGTCCCAGAATATTTATTCAAGGCAATACTCACTTTTTGCTAGAGGATCGTGTAACAGTTGGAACTTCAAAGATGTGTGATGTTCGTATTAACGATGTAGGAGATTGCATAGACGAAGTACATGCTATAATACACAGGGAAGGCGATTCTTGGTATATAATGGATGATAACAGTCGTAACGGTTTATTTGTTATGAAAGCGGAAAAGTTCTTCAGAGTTGAAGAGACCCCCCTATTTGATCGGTCTTACGTGTCTTTGGCATATTCGGATCGTAAAGGACCATATATTTCTTTGAGATTTAGAAGTTAAAGTGCAAGTTAAGTTACCATATTCAGTTTAGATGCCCTTTTTTAGACGATGGGCAAGAGCAATGGGAAGTCCATCTTCAATTATTTTACTCATCACAACATCAATGTTGTAATATACACGATGGTGCTCTACATTTATCTTTTTACCTTCAATTTGTAAGATCATATAACTTGCTTGAGGGTTTTTATCTCGCGGTTGACCAACTGAACCAGGATTTATCAAGAGTTTATCATTGAAACTAAATATCATTGGTATATGGGTGTGACCCAAAATTAGTACCTCACCTTCAACCATATCAACTAAAGTTCTAAGAAATCTCCGTGGAGCCCAAGGATAGACATATTGTCTTAAGGGAGAAAGGGGGCTACCATGGTATGCACAAAGAGATACGTCTTCAACTTGAATAGTAAGTTTCTTTGAAATCGAGTTCAGATATTCAATATTTTCTTGTGAAATTTTTTTGTGAGTATATTGGAGGGCTAACTTGGCTTGTGGATTCATGGTATCATATGATCCATCAACAATAGCTGCGTCATGATTACCCATTATGGATTTAATTCCCTTTTCTTGAATAAATCTAATACTTTCATTAGGCCAAGGGTTATAGCCTACTAAATCACCTGCACACAAAATATGGTCTACGTTTTTCATGCTCTTCATAACTTCTTGTAAAGCAATTATATTTGAGTGTATATCAGCGATTATAGCGACGCTCTTCAAAAGTGATCACACGAAATTAAGTTAGGATCTAACCCCATACATTCTTTTATTTTCGTGAAGTGTTTCTTCGACCAATCCATCATGAATCAGTTTTTCTATACGACCCAACACAGCACCTTTTGCTAATCTTCCTGCAGCAATTCCTTTATAGATGATCTCTGCAATGTCATCAACACTTTTTTCACCACTCAAAAGTATATCTAGAATTTGATGCTCTCTATGAGCATGGTGTTCTAGAATTTCCTTGATCTTTAGTTGGGGATCAGGGATTATCTTACCATGTCCTGGTAATATCATAGTTAAATTAAGGTCTTGAACCTTCTTGAGGGATGCTATATAATCTATAACGCTTCCTTCAGGAGGGCCAACATATACAGTTCCTGTAGATGTACCCTCAACAATATGGTCTCCTGTGAAGATTGATCCTGTGTTTTTTTCATAGAGACATATCTGACCTGGACAGTGACCAGGAGTGTGTATAACTGTTAGCTTTCTGCTTCCCAGGCTCAAAAGATCATTATCTTGAAGGAGAATAGTATCCGGTGTTTCAAATTGTAGTTTTTGTGTTTCAAGCCTGTGAATGGCTATTGGTGCTCCAGAGAGCTGTTTTAATAAGTTGTTACCTCCAACGTGATCTACGTGACCGTGTGTGTTGATTATCAGTTTAATATTGTCAGGTTTCATTCCCAAATGACCAATCGAATCAACTATTACCTCTACTGTTTTTTCGTATCCAGTATCGACAAGATAAACATCGCCCTCTTCGATTATTAAATAGGAGTTTACGCCCATCCTCATTGAGGGGTGGCTTAACTTTATCTGATAGAGTCCTTCATCAATTTGAATCATGTTAACAGCTCCGCACCCATTTTTCCTTCAACATTAATCTTAGCAAAAGGAGTTTTTGACATAATATATTAATATTAACGCCTAACCTAGGATGTGATCTTCACTCTATGGAGACACCTGACAATATTAATCAATTTATATGATCTTATTGCAGTGTTTCTATTTGTTATAATCAATAGTTTCACACAAGTCTTCCGAAAAAAGGTGCAAATATTGTAGGTCAGATTAACCTCGGAGATATTTTTTCTAAGAGGGGGTGTTTGATGTCTTATTAGAGCGTAACTTTATTATTGGTTCATTTTGTGATACTTCTGGTACTTTACTTTGGTTTGTTGCGCTCTCTAAGTTAGAACTTAACTTCACTTTTTCACTTACAACTCTTAACTACGTTCTTACTCCTATACTTGCGAGAATGTTTTTTGGCGAAAAGATCATGATAATTAGGTGGATTGGCATCGCGTTTATAGTAATAAGCATTATAATAGTGACAAGATATTAAAAATGCTTAAGGTCTTACATGCATGCTTAACCGGAAGTCGAAACAAAAAGAGACTGTCAGAAATCGCATATGGATAATTATGGAGGAGATAAATATTGCTCGTTTCCCTAGACCCATCTACGATCGAATTCCAAACTTTATAGGCTCAGAAGAAGCAGTTAAGAGACTAGTATCAATCGAATGTTTTCAAAAACTCTCAAGTAATAAAAGTTAATCCTGATTCTCCCCAAAGACCTGTCAGACGGATTCTATTAGAGAAGAAGAAGTCATTATTGCTACCGACACCAAGATTAAAAAAACGGTTTTCTGATTTTACTGTCCTCAAACATATTGGATAAGGATTTATCATATGCGTCTACAATTTGAGGATCATTCAAGTATGGTACTAAAGCGAGATTAAATGAGTTACCAATGGTAGACGGCGTTGTTGTTGGATCTGTTGCAGTCTCAAAAACAGGAGCTAGAGCGGGTAAGGGTAGAAGATATAGCGACTTGGAGTATGCAATACTACGTGAGCTTAATCTGGTTAAGGATAGTGTTCCTGTTGCGACGACAGTGCATGAGATTCAAATTACAAGTGACGTGCCAATTGAGAAGCATGACGTCCCAGTAGATTACATTGTGACTCCTAAAAGAGTGATCGAAACTAAAACAACGCATCCAAAACCAAAGGGCATAATGTGGAATAAGATAACACATAAAATGCTTAACAAGATGCCAATTCTTACAAAGCTCTAAAAAAAAGAAAAACTAGATTCTTAGGCCTTGATTCCGTAAGAAGTCTTCATCTAGAACCTTCGCTTGGAAAAGATTTACTAAACTATTACCGCTAACACTGCCGTTTACTTTACCTAGCTTATCTTTAATCTGTCTCCATTTTAACTGAGTATTTCCACTCCTTGAGTTGTATATAATACCTAAAACCTTTGAGACCTTAACAAACTGAATGTTTCGTATGCGCTTAAGTGTAATCTTGTCTTCAGCCTCGACGTACATAGTGCCCTCTTCTCTCGGACGCTCTGGAAAAACAGTCGGATCATTGAAGTATGATATGGGTATGAGAGACTTACAAGTGCTAATGATAAGGAATTGTCTGAAGTTTTCAAGATGGCACGTTGTCTCAATATTCAGAATCGTATACTCTCCTAATTACATTAGATCTTTTTCAAACGTAGGTTTTTCAAGTATTATGTTCGTTTTTTAATAATAATGTTTTGAAGACTTATTACTAATTCTTTGAATTAATGTAGTGAAGCAGTAGAGGTCGATGTATTATCAATACTTTTAGACTTTTTAAACGACTTTTATAAAGCGGAAGATTTTATTTATTAAGAATACAAGGTTATAAGGGGAGTAATCTCCATGTCAACAAAGGTGAATCCTACCGTCTTCCATATGCTTGAGGAGACCGTAGGTAGGAGAGCTCTCATATTTCTAGATAGAGATTTTGGTTATGAAGGTATTTTAGCTGCTATTTCTGAAAATCCACCGGGTGTATGGCTTTCAGATGCTGAAGCTGTTGTAATGAGAACTACTCTAGCTAATCCTCTTCCACAAATAGTAAACCGAGTTGATAGAAGCGAGATTTTCGTCAACCTTAACTCCATTCTGCGAATGGAAGTCCTTCATTAGAAAAGGTTGAATCTGGTGACGACGTGTATTGATGGAGTCGACGAGAGTTGGATGGTTAAGAGGCATTACGCTAATCTATCAAAACTCAGTTATTCGGTTTGATCCTGATAGTACAAGAAACAATGCTAACTCTTTCATATCTCATTGCCATGGAGATCATACAGCTGGTTTCAATTCTAAGGGAAGGGTATCCTCTACAATCGAGACATATGACATTTATGTACGTGGTCATGGTAGAAGCGTTAAAAATTTTACTCCAATTACATATGATTGCATGCAGAGAGTAGAAGATATTGAAGTCATCCCCCACAATGCTGGTCACATGTTAGGCTCAACACTCTTTGAAGTTAGAACTCCTGAATCAACCAGCGTATATACTGGTGACTTGAACGCTATTGACACGTTAACAACAAGCTCAGCAGATCCCGTGGAGTGTGACACTTTAATAATTGAAAGCACTTATGGTCATCCCAGATACGTTTTTCCCCCTAGGGAAGAGACATACACCAACATTGTTAAGTGGGCAATCAGAGAGTTACAGTCAAACAAAATACCTGTGTTCAAGCTTTATCCTGCGGGAAAATCTCAAGAGGTCATCCGCCTTTTTAATCTATTCACTAAAATTCCGGTTGTAACGCATCATAATGTAACTCGAATATCTGAGATATATGTAAAACATGGTTTAGAACTGAAGTATTTTGATGCTTCCTCAGAAGCCGGTGAAGAGTTATTATGTGGAAGAGCGTGTGTTTATGTGGTTCCGATGAACTGGTCATCTGATCAAGAGGAACAATATAGCAAAGCCACTGCAACAGGATGGGCAGTTCGGTATAGATCAAATAACGTTAATACTGCTTTTCCGTTAAGTAGCCATGCCGATTTCGAACAATTAATGAATTTCGTGGAGCAAACAAAAGCTAAACAAGTTTACACAGTTTACGGGTTTAAAGAAGTGTTTTCAGATATCCTCCGACATAGACTTGACATAACAGCAAGACCAATTTTTCCTATAAACCAGAAAACCCTTGGAGAATTCAGTGAACACAAAAGGTTAGTAATTGAATAGAAGATTTGAAACTCATAGATACATGTGAGCGACTAGCACTAAGACAATAACAGCTATCGAGACAGCTATTACAATTTCTGGTTGGACCTTAATTATACTAGCTGTTTTTTCACTATAGAACCTTAAAAGACCTGCAGAACCTGTTGGCATGGGCGCGTCATCTGATCGTCTCTTTCTTCTGCTCATTTGTAAATCATAGAAGAAATGATGAAGGTGTATCTTATAGCTTTCGCATAATTAGCTTGACTGAATATTGATGAAATAAGGAAATTTTTTCAGATGATTTCAGAATTTTCTATCTTACTTTTGAACCTAGAGGCGTATCTGCTTCAGGAATCAGCCATATAGGTTTATCATTAGACTCTGCAGCTAAGAGCATGCCTTGGGATTGAACGCCAGCGATGTTCTTTGGCTCCAAATTAACTAAGGCTATGAATTTCCTTCCTACATAATGACTTGGTTCATAATATTTTGCTCCACCAGCAATTATTGATCTTGTCACGCGGGGTGAGATTTCTATTGTAAGTTTCATTATTCGTGTCTTGCTAGGGATATTCTCAGCTTTGACAACCTTAACAACTCTAAGATCTAGTTTTTTGAATTCTTCGTAAGAAATGTTGTGCATGTACATCATCATTAATTTTTACGTTAAATTAAAAATTATTTGTGTTCTTAAAAACATGATTACGTAAGGTAGTTTGGCGATCAATCAGTTTTTAAAATCGTACTTTTTTCTATGCATTCACGATGTTTACTAAGCACGTCTTCGACTAATTTAATTAAGCGTTCCTTTTGTTGGAATCCTGCTACTGATTCAACAGGTCTTCCTTCACAAAAGAAAACTATTGTTGGTGTACCCATTACTCCGTACTTAACCGCGATGTGTTGATTCTCAGTGCTTTGTAAAACGTTAAACTTAACAAATTTTGCCTTTTTTTTGTAATCATTTGAAACTTCATTATATATGGGGTCTAACATTAAACACCAAGGACAATGATCATGCCAGAAATCAACTACGACTAGAATTTCAGGTTTTAAAACTTCTTTTTCCCAATTATTCGCATTTATTTCCATAGTAGAATTCAATTATTCCACCTTGAATTACTTATTTGGTAGTTATCCTAATTGGGATTATATTGTTTTTCCATAATTTTAAGTTGTTTTTGATATTTTTGAGTGAGTTTATGATGGGTGTTTCAGTTAAACACCCGTGACGATAGCTTTAAAGATTGGTTTAAAACTAACTGATCTAAGATCATTTTGAGGCTACCGTTTAATTATAAATCAATTAGGAAAAAATTAGTGGAAGCCATTAGAGGGGAAGCTAAAGATAAGGAAATTACTGAAGAATCTTCGTTTATTGATATCAAAGATGAATTTGAAAAAATTAAGGATAAATTTATTGAAATAATGCCTGAAATGGAGAATAGAGCGAACGAGCTTAAATCTAATATCAGTTTGATAGATGAAGAGATTGAAGACTTAATACATAAGAAGGAGCCTCTTCAAAAAGAGCTTGAAGATATAGAAAGAACGGTCTTTGAAGCTCGACTACCAATCTCGATTTTTCTTAGATATGAAGAAATCAAGTATAAAATAAAAGCCATAATAAGTAAATTCTTTCAAGAAGAAGAATATGATGCGAATATTAAAGATAATTTTGCGATCATATCAATTAGATCAAAAGAAAATGAGTTAAAATTAAGTATAATAAATAAAATGGTGGATGATCTTACTACAGAGTTTAATATTACTGAAAACGAGTTTGTGGTTTCCATTTCTAAACAGCTAGGTGAGGTACTTCTCGTTTTTCCTTTAGGAGTGCTTCAGGTGGAGTCTCAAAAACAAATGTGATAAACAAAGTATCGCTTGTTTTTTAATCCATTTTTTTCAAAGAAACCATGTTATTCCAAAAATTGAAAGAAAGCTCCAAAGAAGAATATCTCCAAATAATACTGATACGATAAGAGCCACGAACATAAAGACTATCAGAGGTAACCCAGGTGTTACCCAGATCTCCCCTACTAATCTCTTATCAGCCTCAATCTCACCAACATCCTCGGCTTTGACTAATACATTAAGCCTTCTTGCCAAATTACCTTCATTATCTTCTGTGATTTCCTCAAGTGGGTGAAGAAATCTTTCCGTGAGTCTGTGAGGTTTAATCTTAAAACCGGTCGCCATAGCCACCATTTTTTTCCATGAGGGTTCATGTTGAAGACCTTCAAAGAGAGATTTCCCTGTTTTTAACTTCCAGATGACGTTATATAATAGCATGTATATTGTCATGGAAGCAGATAGAAGAGCTGTATTACTGAAGACTGTAAAATTAAAGATCGACGAAAGAGTACCAAACAATACGGGACTAAATTTTGGAGGTTTTGGAATAGATAAGGCGATAGTTATATTCGCCTTAACATCTGCGCCCCCAAAAAAATTGAAGAAATAAAAGATAAGAGAAATAAACGTCATAAAAACAAGCGAAATAAGAAGAAATAGAACGTCGATCATTTGACCAGAATAATAAATCCTAATGCTTGTCAGAAGCAATCCAATGGGTGCTGAAACTATCCACACGTAATCAGATACTTCTCGGCTCTTCAAGTCGAGATACGAAGCGTATCCCAATGTTATTAGCATTAAACCAAGTTGAGAATATTCGATCCAGTCCGATATCACACTACATCAGCCGCCTAAATTATGGGTGATTCCTTAATGCGATGTTTCATTTTTGTATAAAACCTTTATTTTTCAAATGTTTTTTTCAAGAATTTCACTCAATAATAATTATACATATTATACGAATTTGTTCATTAAAACTGTGTTTTTACAGTTTAACCTTATTTATTTTCAGATCATATTATATTATTCAAATTTTGCTGACCCGAACCAATTTGATACCATATGTGAGTTTTCTTTGATTTATCTCGTTGAACCACACCGAATCTTTCCATCAATCTAAGAGGGTAAAGTGTGTTCCCGTACGTTAGTTCCGTTACTTCTGCAATTTTTCCTTGTTATTCTAGGCTCCTTTTTAAGAAAATTAAGAAGTTTGTTTCTGCTTTTTAGCCCGGGTTTCAAGAACTTAATATTTGGTAGGTAAGCATTTAGGTGATACATGTCACACATATCACAAAAAAGTGGATAAAATTATTTCAATTTGGTATAAAGAACTTTTTTAAGATCATTACGTGAATTGGCTTAGCTTTGCTTGCTTCGCTTTTTGTTTCGCTTCTACGTTGAAGATCGATTCTATCTCGTCTTTTATCAACTCAATTCTTTGATGATAATAATCGGATAATCCATATTGTTGAATTAGTCCTTCAGCCCCGTCAAGATACTTTTCTATACCTCCCTGATATACGGTTTGAGTTAACTCCCCACTACAACGAGTACAGATTCCCACAACTGGCACACGACGGTATTTTGCATTACATTTTTTACACCTAAAACGTTGTCCAGTGAAAGCCTTTAAGTTGCCTGCAATATCTCTTATAAAGTGGGTGGTCAAAACTCGTTTTGCTACTTCCTTAGCGTCAACAGCTCTTATCTTTTCTGCGAGTGTAAGCTGTCCTTTAAGTTTCTCTGACATAGCTCCGAGTTTCAGATATTCGCTCTCCCAGTTTTGTCCATTAATGTCTGTTGTTGTGTGTGTGAAAGAGTATCCTTCAAATTGTGCTGGTGTTCCCAACCTGTCTGATACGGTATCTATTACGTTTGAAAGGGTGGTTGGGTCGGTTTTCTTCGAAGTGTTATTGTAAAATGTGAGAGGGTATTTTGCTGCAACGTCGACGTTTAAAGCCTCATCTACTTCAAACGGGTTTATTATAGAGATTATTAGTAGTGGAGCGTCCATCATACCACCTATCCTGGCAGGCAGATAAGATCTGGAAAAGTTTAGAAGCACATCTAAGACCAGCATTACAGAGTCTTCATCTCCATCACAGTCTCTTCTTTTTACATTATGCCAAAGTGGGTGAGCATAGCAGACTTTGGCTTTCGTGAATCCAATTATTCTCCCTAATACACCGGCTGATGTGTGAGGGGCTAATCCAATGATTAAGTTACCAATGAGATCTTGTCTGGTTTTGACATTGTAGTATGGTGATAAATTATAGACTCTTACCAATAATTCGTCTAGAAATTGTGCAACTCGTGTTAAATAGTCTCCACAGGACACTGAAACTATGACGTCTTGAACTTTTAGTTCACAGGTTTGTTCCGTGTTTACTATTTGTTCACCGTTAATATCGTGTAGGTAGCCAAGTGATTTTATTTTATCGATTGAAACTTCAATCTCTGATAGTTTAAAGTGTGTTAAAGGTGCATCTGTCATGTCAAAGCGGGTCGTTCCATCCTTGAATACGTATAGATCATGTCTTGCCCTTAGGATGCCCTTTTCTATGATTTCAGGGGTTTTATCTACGTTCGTTAAACCTCTAACACCTTTGACGAGTGGAGGTGATTGAATACCAAGTCTTTCAATAGCCTTTTGAAACATGTTTTTGACGTTTATTGTTTGTTTTTTATATCCAACGGCTCTCCTCTTGCATGCTGGACAAAACCCTTCCTCAAGCACTCGTTTACAGTTTGGGCAGGTTTTTTCTCTGTATGTTAGCGTATCACAGTTATCGCACAGTGGTTTGTAAGTGACAACCTTACATTCCGGGCATCTACGTAACGAAATCTCGACTTGGATAGATCCTTTCTTAATGGTTTCCAACAGGTTTCTTCGTGAACCTCCCCTTAGACCAACCGGAAAGAGAAAGTGTACTGGAGGAGACATTTTCCTCTCTCGAGCTTTTTCTGGTCTACCCATTCTCGCTCCGATAAACGTACTGCCCTTTGTTCTGATTTTTAACCCCGAGATGTTTTCAAGTGCTTCAATTATTGATAGTTCTCTATTGATCTTCATGTCTGGATTGTTTAAATTAAGACAGGAGGCTATGATTGGTGCGGGTTCTTCGATAATAATTTTGTCACTGTTAACTTTGTGTTGTATGCAGAGCCATTCAAGTATAGCTTTAACATCCAACATCATTGGTAGTTCAATCGTTTTCAATCGTTCTTTTTCAATTATTTGAGTTGAGTGGGTAAATGCACTCCTTAAAACAACTAGTTCATCAGTAGAAATTCCTTCCCAGAAATAGGTGAATTTTGGGTGTAGTGGTATGTTCAAAGTTCTTGATAAGGCCAGACACTCGTAAGCTGTTGGTTTGAATTCAAGAGGTGATTCAAGAAAGTTCTGAAGTCTTAATACACCTGAAGCTTCTGAAGCCTTAATGATTGAGTTTTGGTATTTCAATGCTATTGCGGATTTGACCTCTTGTATCCACCACTCCTCAACGTAACCAGCAGGGTATAGAGGTTTGTTGTTCTCGAGAAATTCACCAAAGCCAACCAATAAATCTCCTAAGAAAAGAATTTCCTCTATGTTCGGTGAAAGTTTGACAGCTTCTTCTACGGAGTCTAATACAACAACTGAACCGTCAAGTAGTTTAACTGTTGGAGGTTCAATAGAATCCACTGGCATTACGACTCCTCCTTTCCCTGGTTTTTCAGTTTTCAACTGTGTTCCAACAGCTAAGAAATTCTGAAGTACTCTCATTGTTGCTGGATGTACGCCTAAAGCAGATAATCCAGAGTTTCTCGACCTTCCATATCTGAGTCGGAATCCCCCTGTTCGTGAAGGAAAAGAGAAGATTGGGCGTCCTGCTATGATGTCTTCCATATACATGAAGTCTGTCATTTCGTTTGTTTTTTGGTCGTCATCCTCTTTGGATTCATCGTTATTACTGCTAATAAAACCAAGCCAGTTCCAGCCGTCAAGTCCTAGATCGTCTACTATTTTGAGTATCTTTCTTGCTCTACCACAAATCCCATCGTTTACAACTCTAAGAGCTCCTCCTCTCACTCTATTAGTTTCAATCCTAGGCAGATTCCTAAAAGATGAGACTTCCACAGGATTTGTCTCCGTTCCGGTTACTTCAACCGGAAGGTTTCTCAACGCGTTCTCTAATGTTTCATCTGGTATGTGATATTGAAAACGATTAACTTCTCGTTCGTGTACTCTTAATTCTTCAATGAAACGAAGAACCTCTTCATTAACAGGTTTATATCGATTCAATCCTAATTTTTTTCGAATCTGATCTCCTAAAACAAGGGTTAATGCCTGTTCGGTTCCACCTGCAGAACGCATAGGACCGGCAAAATAGATGGCTAAATATTTTGTTTTATCCGAGTTGTTTTTTATCTTTACCTGAGAAATTCCTTGAATTGGGGCAGCGGTTATTCCACCAGTCAAAATTGCTAATGACGTCTTTATTGCTTGTTCAGCTGCCCTCTGATCATCTAATACTCCAAATTTAGCTAGAAGAATGTCATCAGCAATTTCGAAAGCTAATTGATAACGATTTAACTGTACCATAAGTTCACGAATTCGCTTGGCTACTCCTTTAGGACCTATTAATTCTTCGACCATATCAGCTAGGTCTTTGACAATATTTGATTCCGGTTTTATCTCTGGATCTAGTCCAAGGGCTCTCGCTTTATTAGCTATTTCATATAATTGAATTAGCTTTTTTTCCATGTTGTATGTGTAAAATTGCATGTCACCTGTCATAGATTGTTGTAACAAAGGATATCACGTTTGATTTTTTAATGGCTATAGTATAGAGCTATCAAGAACAACGTATAATAAGATATAATTGACATTTTATTATTAAACTATAAAAATACTTTAGTATTATTGTTTTATTGCGTCTATTATCGGTTTGAGACTTTTACCTTGTTCAAGAATAGTCCCAGTTACTATAATGTTTGCACCAGCACGTGACGTTTTGGTTGCGTCTTCGATGCACCGAATTCCTCCTCCAACAATTAATGGTATATCAACGGTTTTCTTGACATCTTTAATCATTTTTTCAGGTACTGGTTTGATTGCTCCAGAACCTGCTTCTAAATAGATAAAGTGCATTCCAAGATATTGCGCAGCAAGTGAGTAAATGACTGCTAACTCTGGTTTGTTGTAAGGAATAGGGGTAGCATGCCCAACAAAAGCCGCGGTTCCACCTTCACCTATTATAATGTATCCCATAGAGAGTGGTTCAATATTGTATCTTTTTACAAGCGTTGCTCCTAATGCTTGAGCACCTGTTATAAAATATGGATTTATTGAGTTAAGTAGTGACATAAACCATATCGCGTCTGCAAATTGGCTTATTCCTGAAATGTTATTAGGAAATAAGATTGTAGGAATGTCTACTTTTTCCTTAATTTTTTTTACTATTTTATCAATATCAAAGGTTGAAGTGGTAGTAGAACCTCCGATCATTATGGCCGAGGTACCAGCTAATTGGGCTTTAAGAGATAATGAAGATGCCTGTTCGGCTGTTACTTTATCTGGGTCTATTAGAGTCATGTGAATAGTGTGTTCTTTTTCAATACAGTTCTGAATGTATCTTTCAACATTACCCATAGTAATTTTTTCTCCGGTTTTAAGTAGTTGGTCTAGGTGATGAATAAAATATGTCTGTGAATTTACAATATATGTCTACAGGCATGTCGCCTGGTTTTGTTGTAATTTCATGTGTTAAATTACAGTTACCACAAAAAATAACAGCAGGAAGTTTATAGTCTTCAATTATTACTTTAATAGAGTCTCTCCCACATTGTGGACATAAGAAGAAGTTTGGTAGTTTCTTTCTTTGTAGACGTGTTACTTTCCTACGACTTCTTCCCATAATTTTACGCCTTTAATTATTTTGTTGAAGCATTCGATTGACACTTATTCAACTTTTTGGTTGCAATATTATCTGTTTTTTCTAACTGTATTAAAGGCGATTATAATGTGATGTTATGTGATGTGTGTTATGTGATTTGTTTTATTGTAAAATTATACGTGTAAAAATTATATGTATAATTTTATAATAGTATAGTCAGTTTGTTTGATCAATAAAATTGTTTATGTTTTACTATATTTTTTTTATTTTATTAATCGTTCTTTATTATTTTAAGAAGTCTATAGATTGTGTAACTTTATTTTTGGGTTTTGATTTTTATATGAACAGAAAAAGTACTTGTTTGCAATAATAGTAATTCGCTAAGATATATTACAGTATCAAAAGTGTTCATTTTTGAGGCATAATTTAGCTTTCATTGAATATTCAAAATGGTTTAAATTCCTTTATTCGTATACAACAGTGTATCACAAAAATGAAGGTTTGAGAATGAGTTTAAAGGAAACAGAAAAAAATGTTAAAGAATGGCTTGAGAGAATCCTTCAAGATCCTTTAGTAAATATCCTTTTAAAGAATAGTTCATTAACTGAAATACAATTGGAAACTGTTTTAATTGACATTTTAGCTGAAGAAATTGCTCAATCAAAGCTAAGTTACGAAAATAAACGTTTTATGAGGGTAAGTAAATCGGATATTTCTAAAGGATCGTATAATAGATCACTTAGACAAGGCAGAAAGAACATTCGTCGTTCTGTTTCCACTTTATTATTACTTGGATACCTTGATTTATTGGATACTCCAAATCTGTTGCCATTTATTGACCTATCCAAGAATTTAGAGAGATATAAGGAACTCTATAGAAAGAATTGGAAAGCTTCGAAAGAGGGAGAGAAAGATAAAATGTTTCAGAATAGATTATGGGAGTATAAAAAAATCATTCAAGAAGGATTAGAAAAACTTTCAACTTTAAAAAAGTTTAATTATATGTGATATCACAAATTATTGTGTACCGTCTTTCGTTTTGGGTTAAAAGGTGTATAATGATATACCCTGCGATGCGGTTTATAATTCGTTTATTATTTGATAATTATTCTAATTTTGTTCATAACTTACTTTATATTAAAATTATAATTGCGTCACTGGCGACGTAAACACAACATATTTTCAATAAAAACGCTGATTGTGATTGTTGTTTTTTTGTTAATAAAGGAAGCTTTTTAATTGGGTCACGTGATATCATTCTTAATGATAATCAAATATTAAGATGTTAATAATTTCGGGAGTATTGTTTAGATAAATGACAACTTACCGTTTGATAAAACCGGAAGATCTTCGTAGAATGAGAAAAAATGTGGGATTAACTCAGAAGGAATTAGCTAAAAAAGCAGGTGTAAGTCAATCTCTAATAGCAAGAATTGAAACACGATCCGTTGATCCTCGTCTGTCGACCTTACAGAAAATTGTCGATGCTCTATTTATTGAAGTGGAAGGCAGCTTTGTAAGAGATATTATGAAAAGTCCAGTTATTACTGTGGATGCAAAAAATCATGTTAGAGACGTTGTAAAACTAATGAGAAAAAGTGGTATTTCACAGATTCCTGTTTTACGTGATAATTTAGTTGTTGGAAGCGTTCAAGAATCTACAATACTTGAGCGTTTTGCGTTAACAAAGGACCTTAAAGAAATATTTGATCTTACAGTAGACCGTATTATGGAGGACCCGTTTCCAATAGTTAGAGATAATGATGATATAAATGAAGTAATTGATCTGTTGTTTAAAGGGTATCCTGCAATTTTAGTTCGCGCAGGTGGTAAGCTTGTGGGTATAATTACGAAAATTGATGTTATATTATCTGCAATTTCTGTAATAAGTGAATCATAAATGACGATTGAAATGATGTTTTTTTACGTGATGTGTGGAATTATTTTTGTATTATCAGGTATAGCATTTTATTATTTAAGATTGTACGGAAATAAACTGTTTTTAGTTGAGAAAGAGTATCAAAATGCTAAAAATATTATTAGAAATATAGTTATAACGTTTAAAAAAAGACAGGGGGATCACGAAAATAAAATAGAGGATATACTATACAATATCGAAAAACTTTCATCGAGAATAGAGTTATTGGACTCGTCTATTAAAGACCAACATAAAGAAATTTTTAGCATTGAGGATAGTGTTAAAACAGCTTTATTAGCGAATGCTAAAATGGGACAGCGCCTATTAGATATAGATGAAGCTCTTCGTTCTGGTGTGATATCACGGAGAGAAGTGGGCGGTGTTTTATCTGGTGTTGACAAACGGGGCGATATAATTAGTCAGGAAAGTACTGCACAATTACAAACACCAGTTTGGAATGAAAGTGTTTTAAACGGCTTGACAGATACTGAAAAACAGATATTAACGATTTTAGTTAAAGGAGGAGAAAAAACCGCACCAGAAATTGAGAAAAGGATAGATAAAACCAGAGAACATACATCGCGTTTAATGAAAAAGTTGTTTAGAGATGGTTATGTAAATAGAAACACGCATAAAATACCTTACGTATATAAGGCGAATAATAATTTAATTGAGATACTTGATTCTAATGAGTAATGATGATATCATTTTAGTTGATGTTCATTAATTGTGATTCTATTTATGTGATACGCGCGTCTCCCACGAGAACCTTTTCTCGATAGGAAGCCACGTTTGGTTAAACGACCAAGATATGTTGATACTGTGCTTATACCTATGGGTTCGATATACGAGTCCTCATAGGCGACGTGAATTTGTTCTGATGAAAACCAACCTATAGGAAATTCCCTTTCAATAAGAACTTGTAGTTTATCGTATTTAGTTTTCCCTGGTTTCGAATTCAATGTTTCTGTGCTTGAAGCTCCATTTAATAGTTCAATTAAATCTAACACGTGTAATACTTTCTTCCTTGTGATATTTCCTTCTAGTGAAATTGAAATCTTGTTACCTTCCTTATCGAAGACATCAATTTTTACACGTGGATATGACATTATTCATCACTTTATTGGGCTTTCAGTTATATCTGTTCACATGTATAAGATTTATTGGTTCACATTAGTAGTAAACTATAACATAAAAAGCTGAATTAAGGATAAAACGTTAATATGAGCTTAAATCATGGTTTTTTATTAATTCACAAGTTCACTTAATAGTGAGTAAATTAGAAAAAATATTTATTGTTTTATATTTTGTTCCAGTGGAAATGAGGGGGTGTAGTTGGAAACAGTGAAAGTAATTGTTTTCACCTATCATTTTGAAAAATACGCTTTTTCATATGTTTTTACTTTTTAAATTCACAGATATAGTACACTTTGTCGATAATTGTTAGTAGTCAGATATCCACCCCTTTATTCCAGTGGAAATGACATCTCTCACACGTTAGGAGTTTTGGGTTTAATTATATAGTGCAATTAATTCACTATAATTTATCAATGATGTTATATATCACATTTAAAAATTAACTATTAGAGTCTATTTATTATTATAATAAATCACTTAATAACAATACTATAGGTCTATTCCATTGGAAAAATAGGGGTGCGCGAGTCGATCTTTATGTATTATCTTCACTAATCTTCTAGATAAATTACTTTTTATTCCAATTGAAAAGCTATGTTTTCCTGTGGGGTGTTTGTATTATCACAGGACAGTAACATTCTGAACAACATTTTTGATAATGTTCTCCAAAATCCCATTATTTTTAAGAATCGCGATGTTTTGAGACACGACTTTATTCCTAATTACTTGCCTCATCGAGAAAATCAAATAATTAGAATAGGTGAAGTGGTCGCGCCTGTGCTAAAAGGATCAAGAGGTTCAAATCTATTTATATACGGAAAGACAGGGACAGGAAAAACAGCAGCAGTAAAATACGTACTCAATCAATTATTAGAAAAATGTCATGAAATTGGAGCTCACGTGAATATATCTTACGTTAACTGTAGATTGGCAGGAACCCATTACCGTGTTCTTGCTAGAATTTGTGAGTCGATCGAAACACCCATACCATTCACCGGTTTAGCAACTCAGGAAGTGTTTGACCGGTTCAAATCAAGCTTGGAAGCTAAGAAGCTTTCCTTAATCACTGTTTTAGATGAGATTGATTCGCTTGTGAAAACTCGGGGGGACTCTTTATTATACGAGTTAACACGCATTAATGAAAGTTTGAATAAAAGCCGGGTTGGAATAATAGGAATATCTAATGATCTTAGTTTTAAAGAGTTTTTAGACCCGAGAGTTTTAAGCAGTTTAAGTGAAGAAGAAATAGTCTTCAGACCGTATATTGCGCCAGAGCTTCTTGACATTTTAGAGGAACGGTCGTTTTTAGGTTTCAATAAAGGAGTGATAACACAAGGATGTCTAAATCTCTGTGCAGCTTTAGCAGCAGCTGAACATGGTGATGCTAGAAGAGCTTTAGACCTTTTGAGAGTAGCAGGTGAAATGGCTGAGAGAAAAGGATCAAGACACGTGTATGAGGACCATGTTCGGTATGCTCAAGATAAAATTGAAGAAGATCGATTATTGATCGTGTTAAGAACGCTACCGCTACACTCCAAACTTGTTTTATATAGCACTTATCTTTTATCCACTATTATAAGAACTTCAAACGGAGCTTCAACCGGAGACATATATGATATCTACACCGAACTCTGTAATCATTTGAAGGTTACGCCCTTAACACAACGAAGAGTCAGCGGATTAATTAACGAACTAGATATTACCAGTATATTGAATGCCAAGGTAGTCAGTTTGGGGCGTTACGGTAGGACTAAGCGAGTCAAGCTTGGAATTTCTGGAAAAACGTTGAAACTGATATACTCAGAAGACGAATATCTTAGTGATCTCACTAATTTTTCTTTAAATAATCAATAAATAATGACGCTTTTGATAATAATTATTTTTTAAATAATTTATTACTTTATTATTTACTTGAAATCCGAAAACCATGTATTCTAATACAACTTAATAATGTACTATCATTCTTAGGAGATTACAGAGTTAATGAGATTTGCTCATCTAGGCGACACTCATCTAGGTAGAGCTTATCCTACAACTCAACGAGTTAGTTCATTTAACCAAGCATTCGAACTTGTGATTGACCGGATACTAAGAGAAGAGTTGGACTTCGTAATCCATACAGGAGACTTTTTTGATAAATACAATCCTTGGCCATCTGTTGTTAAGTTTGCCACAGAGCAGCTTTTTCGACTTCAAGAAAAGAAAATTCCTGTATTCATCATTCGAGGAAACCACGACGGAGCCTTTGATATTCAAGGTTTAAGGCGAGGCAGTAGCATTGAACTAACGAACCATCCTTTAGCAGAAAACGTTTACTTTATAGATCCTCTCTTTGATAAGGCTTCCTGCGTTGACACCATAGGATATAGGGATTTTCATGATGTCAGGATTCATGGATTAGGTTATTACAGCACCGAGACACCCAAACATCTTGAAAACTATGTGACACCAAATTTAAGCGATGAAGCCGTAAACATCTTACTACTTCATACTTTTGTAAAAGGCTATACTCTAAACCCAGCGGGAGAACCCTACATTAATCTCCAAGACCTTGATACCTCCCTTTTACAATATGTGGCTGTAGGTCACGATCATCGTATGTTAAGTCCCATTACACTTAAGAATGGCACTGTAATTGCGTGCTCGGGTTCAACTGAATTATGGGATTTTAGAGAGTCTAGACATAAAGGATTTTATTTAGTTGAAATTGATAACGCGGTAAAAGTAAAACCAGCAATGATTGAAACGAGTCAGATGATGACAACGATAGAGATAGACTCTCCATCTCCAAAACCTCCTGAATGGTACGTCGAAAAAGCGAAGATTGAATTAAAAAAACTTGTAAACGCTACGGATAAAGATCTTATAGTTCGAGTTAATATGCGTGGACCTTTGTCTAGAGGATCACTTATAGACATTCCTATGGAAGAATTGGATTTATTTGCTTTAGAATACAAGAAAAAGGGCAGACTCCTTTACTTTGAGATTATTCCGCCACAGTTGCTAATTGAATCTAATCACATGGCTATGTTACTTGAACACTTTGACGTGGAACAGTTTCTAGACACGATTCTTTTAGATAAGGGTCTTGTGAAAGATGTTTATTCCGTTTATCAAAAAGCCAATGAGCTTTTAGCTGATGATTCAAATCTAACAAGGAATAAGAATCTTAAGAAAGAGGCTTTTGACGTGCTTCTTGACGAGATAGTTAAACGTTGGGGGTCTTAATTGTGATTACCCGGGTCACACTGGAGAACTTTAAGCAATATCGTGGGAAACACATTATAAATTTCGAAAGAGGCTTAAATCTCATTCAAGGATTAAATGACTCGGGAAAATCATCAATTTTCCATGCGCTTTCCTTTGCATTTTTTAATCAGACACCAACCTTAGGCATCCATACCACTGCCTTAATCACTAATGGTGAACCATCTACAACTGTTCGCATAGATTTTATCGATCCTAAAACCGGTGAAAACTTCTCCGTTATTAGGTCGAAAACTAAGACTAAAGGAGAGTTTGAATTACATAAATCACTATCAAATAGCACAGAAGAAACCATTCTTTCATCAAGAGCGGGAGCTCGTGAGATTGATCTTCAAGCCAAATTGAACGAACATTTAGACATGGGAAAGCGGCTATTCTTTACGGTTATCTATTCAGAACAGAAAGCCTTTGTTGATTTAGCTAGAGGGGGTTCAGATGTTAAGGACGACATGGATACCCTTTTTGGTTTAAAAGCTGCAGCCGTGATACGAGAAGGCTTTCGTTCTGTTCAGAGAGATTTGGAGAAAAAATTGGTCGGTGAAGAAGACGTAAAAGTATTCTTAGAAAGTCTCAAAATGGATAGAGACAGGTTGAAAACACGTATACAGGACTCATCGAACAACATTATGAATGCTCGGACTCAATTATCAAAGCTACAAGAGGAGATCTCATCGATTAACGCGATTAAATCAACCGTTAATCGCGTTGAAGCCGCATTATTAAACGCTGATGAATTGACACATCAACTAAAAAATAAAGAGGAATTAGTTTTAGAACGTAACCGAGTTATTAATGATATAATTAGTAAATACGATTCTAGTGAACCACTCAGAACCCAAAGCCTTGGAGTTCAGCGATCTCTTATTGAAATTGAAGATAAAGAGAAGAAAATTAGAGAACGAGAAGGGAAACTCAGGGAGAATCAAAAGGAGTTAATCCAAAGACGGGGGTACCTCAGTAATACATTGAGTGAAAGAGGAAGCGTCGAAGGTCTTCAAACATGTCCAAAATGTGGACAAGAAGTAGATAAAGATCACATTAACCGAGAATTAAACGAATTTAAAAATGAATTAAACGATTTAGAAAAGATTCTTAGTGAGATGACTGGGGAGGTAACGGCTCTTGAGTTATCGTATAAATATCTTGAAGATGAAAGACGGGTACATGATAGGCGAAGAGCAACTTTAGACGCGGATATTATAAGTTTGGACGAAGCCTCGAGACGAGTGAAAACCGCTGAGAAAGAAGCTCTAGGCTTAAAGAAGATGCTTGATAATGCCATACAGATTCTATTAAAGGAAAAGACCGCTCTTGTTAACAGCCTGTTTCTTAAATTTCCTGAAGACGCAATTATGCTTAGAGCAGCAACGGCTATAGAAGAGTTGAGAACAGCGTTTCGAAACATCGATTCTACAGTATCAAGTAAAGTATCTTCTGTGGTTACTGAGAGCGGGGCCCTTGAAAAGATGGTTAAGGATAAAACGGCTGAAATAACCAATGACACTCGTGTACTAACCAACAAAGAGGAGCAAATCGAAGAGCAAGAGACTAGACTTAAAAGATACGGACAAATGCGCGCAAACATATCAACCTTGAACCGTCTTGATAACGCGAGTCAAGAATTATCGGCTAAGCTTCGTGACAGCTTATTTGAGAGCGTCTCCTCACTCACGTACTTCTGGTACACTCAGTTGATACGAGAGAAAAAATACACGATGATTGGCTTTGACACGGATAATTACTCTTTATTAGCAAAACCTCTTGATTTTGACGATCTGGTTCCGGTTAAAGAGTACAGTGGAGGCGGACACGAGACCATCTTTTCACTCGCACTTAGACTTGCTCTGTCTCAAACCGCGGGGAATAGAGACTTCATGCTGTTTGATGAACCAACGGATGCGACGGACACTTACAATAGAGACCAGATAATTGAGGCCTTGATGAAGGCCTCTCAGAGCTTTAATCAAATTCTGTTAATAACACATCACGGGCTGGGTCGAGAATATACTGTAAACACGATTACTATAAAGTTCGATCCAGATGCTGGATCCTCTAAGGTGTTAACGGATAATTAGACGGGGTTGCTGGTTTTAGGTGTTAGATACACTGGACACCAGATACATAGTAAGACTTATATATTAGAGCTAACGAAATAGGTTGGAAACAGGTTTTCTTGTATAAAAAATTTTTTGTGAATAATTATGACATTATCTCATACTTTAAAGAACGTTTGTCCCGAATGCGGGAGTAAGGATTTAGTTAGTGATGACGGTGCCGGAGAGGTCGTATGTAGAAGATGTGGCCTTGTGGTAGATGGTACCATCATGGATACCGGTCCTGAGTGGAGAGCCTTCACAATTGAAGAGAGTGAAGCGAAGAGAAGAACTGGACCTTCAGTCTCTTTTTCCAAATATGATAAAGGCCTCTCTTCTAAAATCGGGTTCGGTGGTAACTATTCTGATCAAAAACTTAGCGTACAAGACCGTTATAGGATGCTTCGTCTAAGAAAATGGAACATTCGATCTAGATTACGTAGCACAGCTGAAAGGAATCTATCCCAAGCAATGGGAGAGCTAAACAGACTCTGTGACAAAATGAAGATTCCCTCAAGCATACAAGAGTCCGCAGCCGTTATTTATCGTAAGGCTTTGAAGGAGGATCTTGTTAGGGGTAGAAGCATCGCTTCTATTGCCGCAGCTTCATTGTATTTAGCTTTAAGGAGAGCAAATGTTCCTCGCACGCTTAAAGAGATATGTGACGCTAGTGCTCGTAGCAGGAAGGAAATATCTCGCTGTTATCGTCTGTTACTCTGGAAGCTTGGGTATATGACTCCAATCGACGATCCAGTTTACTATGTCTCAAAGATTGCTACAACGGTGGGACTTAGTCAGAGGATTCAGATGAGAGCAATTGAACTGCTTAGAGAGGGTAGACAGAGACACGTTACTGTGGGTAAGGATCCTAGTGGAATGGCTGCCGCTGCTCTATACATCGCTTGTGTTGAACTTGGTGAAAAGGTTACACAGAAGAAGTTGGCTGAGGCTGGTGGCATTACTGAGGTCACCGTCAGAAATCGGTATAAGGGCCTTATAAAGGACATGAAGCTGAACATCATTAAGGCTAAAACACGTTAACCGCTTTTCTTTCTTTTTTTAAATAATTTTTTCTTTGAGTACTCAGTCCACTTAATAATCAGCTGACGGTAAGATAGCATTTTTATAATAATGCTTTTTCACGTAAGTAGTTGTATTCATTTATCTAGTTGGCACTTGATGTAACTCATCGATTTTTAAACATTGGACTTGAAGTCAATTTGGTTTACCTCGAAGTTTTGGAGGTTCACTACTGGAACGATTCCCGGTGTTGGCATAAGCCCCATCTTCTTCATAAAGGTGGTTTGATCTTGGAATGTTCCAGAATTCACGATTAATCGTCCCTTGTATCTCTTATAACCCTCTACGTGTACATGCCCTGCGTGGAATATGTCTGGAACTCTATCGATCACTAACCAGTCTATCTTTTCAGCCGCGATAGGCGTCTTTTGTCCATACATTGGAGCTAAATGACGAGCCTTTAACAACTGTTCCATAGCTCTTCCCACTGTCTTCTGTAGATTACGATACATCACCCCTGGTACAGCGCCGACAACATCATCTAAACTCCTTCCATGATAGAGGAGAAATTCCACATCGTGTAATTTAACCCAACTCGGATCGCCTAACATCCTGACTCTTCTGCATTCATATATTGGTTCAGCATATTTTCTCATTATTGCAGGTTGAGGCAAA
>Ga0209635_10000325_pt1 | contig 31694 bp, 32 predicted proteins | sample DeeMarSWOR230_32_FD_187463 | JGI IMG/M metagenome (GOLD analysis project Ga0209635, IMG submission 187463) | Marine sediment microbial communities from White Oak River estuary, North Carolina - WOR-2-30_32 (SPAdes) (version 2) | ecosystem: Environmental > Aquatic > Marine > Intertidal zone >...
GAGCCGGGGCAGACCGGCTCCTCGGCGATGCCCCACAAACGCAACCCCGAACTCTGCGAGCGCATCTGCGGTCTGGCGAGGCTGGTTCGGGGGCATGCCCTGACATCGCTGGAGAACATCGCCCTTTGGCACGAGCGCGACATCAGCCATTCCTCCACCGAACGAATTATCCTGCCCGACTCCTGCCTGGTTGTGGACTACGTGCTCTACCTGTTCACCTACGTCATGAAGGGGCTGCGGGTCTACCCGGAGCACATGAAGGAGAACCTGGAGGTGACCAAGGGGCTGGTCTTTTCGCAGCGGGTGATGCTGGCGTTGATTGATAAGGGTCTGAGCCGACAGGAGGCGTATGAGATGGTGCAGCGTAATGCGATGAAGGCGTGGCATGAGCGGGCGAGCTTTTTCCAGCTTCTCGGTGGTGACCCAGAAGTGAACCAGCATCTTTCCAAGTCTGAGCTTGAGGGCATTTTCGACTACGGCTACTTCGTTCGCCACGTGGACGCCGTATTCGAGCGCCTGGGGCTGAACCGCTAGCCAATCTGAAGCAAGTTTATCTCGTAAAACAATTGAAGCGTAAAGCCTATGCCTAGCATCCAGAGAGCTGCTAGCCCAACTTTCCTCACCTGTCTCAGACGCTCAGGAGAGATAAAGACATAATTGTTGCGTGTGCGAATAAAGTAAGTAGAGAATCCCGCTGAACTCAAAGCTGCAGCCATAGTTAAACCTATACCAGCAAAATGTGTTGTTTCCCAAAACAACATATTCGACTAACCTCTTTCATTTGCCGTGTAGCGGTCTCATCTGTAAGCCTCAAATTGCCGTTTTTCCCCAGTCTAGACGAAGGCTTGGGTAAGTTCAATCATGGTATTAGTTATTATACAACAGGGCGCTTTATTGATTGTGGTCTTCCCTAGTGTTCAAGGCAGCATAGAGATGCTATAATACTCAGAGTCTGCTGTAAGAACAGCCAGTCAATTTGGAGTGACTATGGAACTATTACTTGAAACCAATCTGCCCAATCTCTACTACCGGGGGAAGGTGCGGGATACCTATGACATGGACGACAGGCTGCTCATCATCGCCACCGACCGCATCTCCGCCTTCGATTCGGTCTTGCCCTGCGGCATCCCGGACAAGGGCGCGGTGTTGAACCTGCTCTCCGCCTTCTGGTTTGGTAAGACGGCGCACCTCGTCCCCAACCACTTCATCGCGGTGGTAGAGCAGGATACCCGCTATCCCTATATAGCGCGCCGCTCCATGATCGTGAGGAAGGCGGAGCGCATCGATATCGAGTGCGTGGTGCGGGGCTACATCTCCGGTTCTGCGTGGGCAGAATATCGGGAAAGGGGCGCTGTAGCGGATATCTCCCTGCCAAAGGGGCTTGTTGAGAGCGAGAAGCTCCCCGAGCCTATCTTCACCCCGACGACGAAGGCAGCCTCAGGCCACGATGAGCCTATCACCATCGATGAGATGAAGCGGCTCTTGGGCGAGGCTCGAGCCGAAGAGGTTATTGAAAAGAGCATGTCAATATATCGCTACGCCCACGACTTCGCCCTCGAGCGTGAAATTATCATCGCCGATACCAAGATGGAGTTCGGGCTGGTGGACGATGAGGTGATATTGATCGATGAGCTGCTGACGCCGGACTCCAGCCGCTTCTGGGACGCCAACCAGTATGAAGCTGGGCGCTCCCAGCCAAGCTTTGATAAGCAGCCGGTGCGCGACTGGCTTATTGCCTCGGGGTGGGATAAAGAGCCGCCAGCGCCGATGCTGCCTGAGGATGTCATCGAACAGACGACCGATAGGTATCGGGAGGCGTATCGCCGACTTGTGGGAAAGGGGCTTTAGATGTTCTTGGCCAAGGTCTATATCACCCTGAAACCTACGGTTAATGATCCCCAGGGGCTCACCATTAAGGGGGGGCTGCATACACTGGGCTTTGAGTCGGTGAAGAGCGTCAGGGCGGGGAAGTATATGGAGGTCCAGGTTAATGAAGAGGATCGTCTGATAGCGGAGGAGCAGGTTCGGGAGATGTGCCGCAAGCTCTTGGCAAACCCTGTAATCGAGGACTTCAGGTTCGACTTAGAGCGCATCGAGCGCTAAACGTGGCCTCCCCATAGCCGGAGAAATCATGCCTGTTATAACCAATCGCGGTGCTTGGCCTTTTCGGTAACCTGTTCGATGAAGGCGTCGATCTTCATCATGGTTTCCGCTTCATTGTAGCTGGAAGGGTCAACCATATCGCTCTCCAGGAGAAGCGCAGGCACATCCAGTTCCTCCTCCAGAGTGTTCTTCATCTCCAACTGGTCAATGTAAAGGGCTCGGCAGGTTGGGGTATAGGAAAGGATCACGCCATCGAGGTTATAGTCAACCACCGCGCGCACTACTGAGGCAACCATGCGATTTATCCCCCACCTCTTCGGTTGACGGGGCGAGCTGGTATTGATGGTTGTGCCGGCAGCTCCGTATTGGGTATCGATGACCACTACTCCGCCATAATCCTCAAAATAGTTGATGAGCCCCATATTGTACCAGAAGGGAATGCCGCTCCAGGCCAATCGAAACTTCTCTTCGGGGACGATCCCGATCTTATTATCCAAGCGATATTTCACCTCTTCCCGAAGCTTGGTATAAAATTCGTCGGAGATCTTTGTCCCGGGAAGATAGGTTCCCGGGAACATGGCGGTGTAGCCATCGGCAGCCCCCATGGGTGTAGGGATCGCCTTCCTGTATTCGTTTATCTCCCTTCGCAGCTTACCCACATCGCGAGAGCGGTCACGGATCTCTGCGAGTTTATTCGGGTCCACCTTTTTCCCTGTCTGCTCCTCTAGAAAGCGCACCAGCCCCTGATACTGCTGGCCGGTATAGCCCAAAAGATGAGGGGCGTCTTTGCTCCCAATCTGAAGCATTATTAAGGCCTCTTCCCCTGAACTCGCCCCCTGCCTGGTCTCGGGTGGCATTTCTGGAAATTCGAACAGGTATATAGGGGCATTAAACATATCGGCCATCTCCTCAAACCATTTGACCCTGTTGTCACAGACTGCCGAGGTTATTATAAAGAAATCGGGTCGCGACATACCCCCAACGGGAACATCAGGGGGAAGGCCATCCATAATGTAGCCTATGATGGCACGGGCATAGCCACACAGTTCATTGGCATATCCCGCCGCTTCTGCGTTCTGGATGAATCTTGTGGTACAGTCTCGGGAGGCCAGGTAGCTGGCATACTGTTCTGGATAGAAGGCCTGTATGTCCAAGGCCTGCATTATGTCTCTGGGCGCTGCGATACAGCACCAGGCCACGGGCAGGCCCTCTTTGCTCGCCTTCTCCTGTTGTTCCGCATAATACTGCTTTATGATCTGGGAAGCATCCTGAGTGGTCTTGAGATGCTTTCTGGCTTTCATCTTTTCTGTTTTTTCTTCCATTATATGCCCCCTAACATTTCCAGGAATGCGTCGACGCGATTCCTTATCTGAGCCAGCCCGCTCAGTGTTTGTTCTCCCTGAAGGTGAAGCAACGGGATATCTAGTTCATTTCGCAGTTTCGGGTAGTGGTAGAGATGGGCATCGCAACAGCGAAGAATGTATAGTATCACCCCTTGGGCATGGTAATCCTCGATCATTGCTTTGATGTGAGCGAATCTGGGTTTCTCCGACTGATAGCTCCTGGGACATGGCACTTTCCTCAGATACCGCTGAGCGAGGCGTGTTACAGGAGAACTACCCGAGACCTCTACCCCATCCCAGAAGTATCTGCTGCCAGTGCAGAGGTCATCGCAAACCACATTCCCTCCCCGCTCCTCGATAAGCTCGATCAAATCGATGTCATCAAGCATGCTGGCTGCGATCATGAGCCGGGCATTTCGCTGCGGCCCGTCTTTACGCCCTTCGATAGTGCTGAGTAGCTCCTCCAGAAGGAAGTTGTGCTCCTCTTTAGGCATTAGCAAACCTGACAGGGTGATGGCGAAGGCCTCTGTTCCTGATATCTTGGGGGGATCGGTCTTTCTCCACTCATAGACCTCTTTCAGCAGCTTGCGGTTGGTGTTATATACCTCGATGGAGTGCTCGAGGGCCTCGTCAGAGATCTCATGTCCAGTGAAATTCTCCAGAGAGCTCTTCAACCGTTTAACTTCCTCTTCAAAGACCTGCATGGCACCTTCACCATAGATATTGTGAGGGAACCATACATAATGAAGGAATTCAGGCTTCTCTAATCGATATTGCCAGATTTCATACATCTTAGTGATCAGGTCACAGCTATGAGTGACCACCAAACCATCGAGATAGTCGTAAGTCCCCTTTAACGCCAATTCAAGGCAACTGCGGGCGAAGGAGCAGACATTAGTCTGAAGATATCGATCCGCCTTGTCAATTTGATCCTTGGTACCGGTGATGCGAACGGGGATCATTCCTGCGGCGTGGATCACCTCCTCCGGAGTATAGTCGCAAAAATAACCGACAATCTTTCTGCCTTGCTCCTTATACCCTTGGGCAATATCATGCCGCTGAGAAACCACCTCCTCAAATTTCGAAAACACGGCATTGACCTCGCATTCTATTTCTTACTTTCTACGATAGCGGCTACAGCCTGCTCTCTGCTACCACATAAGGTTTGAATCCTGTATTTTACGTTATGTCACCTAACAGCTATATAGACGAACTCAGAGTTCGCCTAATCTGTTAATAGATTATCACATTATAGCATACCAAAATTTGGTTAACAGATCCGCGGAAGCGGATCGCCGACCAGCATATCGACTATTCGGGAAGCACCAAGACAGGTTTTCATTACCACCCGGCCGGGATGCTCTGCCCTCACCTCGCCGATGATGGACGCATCTTTCCCGTAAGGATTTTCACGCATTGCTTTGAGAACTTTATCGGCATCTTCGGCTGAGAGTATCGCCACTAGCTTGCCTTCGTTGGCTATATATAGGGGGTCAAAGCCTAACATCTCGCAGGCAGCGAGCACTTCTTCACGCACCGGGACCTTTTCCTCCTCAATCCTGATACTTACCTTCGATTGTTTTGCCAGTTCATTTAAAGTAGTGGCCAATCCACCTCTGGTGGGGTCTCGCAAACAATGGATATTCGGGCTGGCTTCTAGCATTTCCGCCACTAAGCTGTTAAGCGGTGCACAATCGCTCTCAAGCTGTGTGGAAAAGCGCAACCCTTCCCGTTGGCTGAGTACCGCTATTCCATGGTCACCTATAGGTCCACTTAAAAGCACACGATCCCCAGGTGTGGCGTTGCTTCCAGAGATATCGACCCTTTGCGGTATTATGCCAATGCCGGCGGTATTGATAAAGAGCTTATCAGCACTGCCACGATTTACTACTTTGGTATCTCCAGTGGCGATTTTCACCCCTGCTTCCTTTGCTGTGTTCTGAATAGAGTCTACTATCTGCCCCAGTTCGCTTTGGGGGAGACCCTCCTCGATAATGAAAGAAAGGCTTAAATAAAGTGGTTGGGCGCCGGACATAGCTAAGTCATTAACTGTTCCACAGACAGCCAGCTTCCCAATATCCCCACCGGGGAAGAAGATAGGACTTATCACATAGCTATCGGTGGTGAAAGCCAGCCTTCCGCTGAAGTCGAAAACGGCTGAGTCATCCAACTTAGCCAGAATAGGATTAGTGAAGGCTTGGAGAAAACTTTTCTCCACTAGCTCGTGGGCTAGTCTCCCTCCACTGCCATGTGCGAGCAGGATTCTATCCTTCAAAGTCTCTTCCGTAATGGTAGCAGGCCGCGCAACTGCCCTCTGAAGAAACCATGCATGGGCCTACTGGATATTGTGGGGTGCACGCTTTAGCGAATAGTTGACAATCGAAGGGTGTTTTAACTCCCCGCAGGATGTCGCCGCAGATGCAGCCACTAGGCTCGTAAGGCAGGCCAGGGTCGAAGTCGAAGGCGAGTTCAGCATCAAAGTGCTGATATTCTTTTCTAATCTTTAAGCCGCTATCGGTAACCTCTCCGATCCCGCGCCACGTGGCGGGACAAGGCTCGAACACCTGTGCCATGAGTTTCAGTGCCTGTTGGTTGCCTTCAGGGCGTACTCCTCTTCGGTAAGCAATTTCAACCTTAGACTCACCAATCTCAATCTGATCTACCAGCATGTCAACACATTGTAGTATATCTAAGGGCTCAAAACCAGAGACTACACAAGGGATGCCGTAATCTCGGGCAATAAACTCCCAAGGATGGGAGCCAATAATAGCGCTTACATGTCCGGGGCATATAAGCCCGTGAAGTTTGACCTCGCCTGAGTCAAGAATGGCTCGGATCACTGGAGGGCAAAGCTTATGTAAGGAGAGAACATAATAATTCCTTATCCGCTTATCCTCTGCCTGGAGGACTGAGGCGGCGATGGTGGGGGCGGTGGTCTCAAACCCGATGCCGAGGAATATCACAGACTTGGTCGGATTCTCCTCCGCCATTTTAATGGCGTCCATAGTCGAATATACCATACGTACATCGGCGCCGTCAGCCTTGGCCTGTTGCAAGCTGGAGCGGCTCCCCGGCACTTTAATCATATCACCGAAGGTGGCGATGATTACATCTGGAACGTGAGCTAAGGCGATTGCCTTGTCCAGGTCAGCGTTTGCCGTAACACAAATGGGGCAACCTGGGCCGGATACCATTTCAATAGTGGAAGGCAAAATCTGGCGGATGCCGTATCTAAAGATAGTTACTGTGTGCCCCCCGCAGAACTCCATGAATCGTACTGGGGTCTGGGACCGGCGATGAATTTGGGAAATTAGCCCTTCGGCCAAGTCAGCGCGCCGAAATTCAGTGATAAATTTCAACCTTCATCCCCACCAATCTCAGCTATTTCTTCGAGGAGCCTTAAAGTTTCCTCCGCCTCTTCCTGATCCAACACATTTATCGCATAGCCGGTATGCACCAGCACATAGTCCCCGACTTCAGCTTCCGGGGTGAGCCACAGGCTGACCCGTCGGATTATTCCTCCGATCTCAGCCTCAGCCTCTTTTCCTTCTATAGACTTAATGAGCGCTGGAATAGCGAGGCACATATTTTCGTACTTCTCGATTTCTCTATTTGTCTACTATTTACCTGCTTGTGCAAAATTTGCGATTACTGCCTGTCCCAAGGAAATCCCACCGTCATTGCAGGGCACAAGACGGTGGGTAAGCACGCTGAGGCCTTCTCCATGTAAAGCGGCGGTAGCCAACCTTAGGAGTAGCCGATTTTGAAAAACGCCGCCGCTCAGTACCACTTGCTTTATGTTGGTCTCTTCTGCAATAAATTTACACATCTCGAGGATTATTTGAGCCATAGTATTATGAAATTTGAGCGATATTATAGGGATCGGGGTGTCACTTTTAACATCCTGAACTACCGCTGAGAGTAATTCACCCAACTTTATAACCTTCATTTCTTGATGCTCGCTAATCGAAAAGGGATATGATTTCCCCTCGAGCTCACCCGTATCCTCTGGGGCCAGCATCTCCAGTTCGATGGCTGCCTGAGCTTCATAATCTATCTCTTCTCTCACCCCGGCTAAGGCGGAGACGGCATCAAATAACCGGCCGGCACTTGAGGTCAAAGGACTGTTTATCTTACGCCGTAGCTGTTGTAGTATTATGTCAAGCTCAGTGGGATCGAGCTTGCTGATTCGCAGATCTTCCAAGGGGAAGTCTTCTCCCAGCAGGGTATAAAGATAACTAAAAGCCATACGATAAGGTTTATTAATCGCTGCCTCACCTCCGAGTAGCGGTACATATTCCAAATGTCCCTGCCTCTGGAAGCTGCGCCAATCGGCGAGCAGAAACTCCCCTCCCCAGATCGTGCCATCGGTGCCATATCCAGCACCATCGAAGGCGACCCCGATAACAGGTCCTTCGATCTCATTATCTATCAGGCAACTTACAATATGGGCATGATGGTGTTGCACTGAAACAAGGCTTACCCCTTGCTCTGAGCCAATTTGAAGGGCGTATTTTGTGGAGAGATATTCCGGGTGCATATCATAGGCTATGATTTCGGGTTCAACGCGAAATAGCTTCTTATAAAGCTCGATAGTATATCCGAAATGTTCTAGAGTCTCCTCGTTCTCCATATCACCGATGTGCTGGCTGAGGAAGGCATGCTCATCTTTGGTGAGGCAAAATGTATTCTTTAGCTCTGCCCCGCAGGCAAGGATTTGCCTTGAGCTAAAGGGAAGGGAAATAGGGCGTGGAGCATAGCCCCGGGCTCGCCTGATTACCTGAGGCATCCCCGCTACCATAGAGACGCTATCATCATAGCGCGCAAAAATATCCCGGTCGTGAAGCAGGAAATAATCAGCGATTCCGCCGAGTCTACTCAACGCCTCATCGTTATCTTTGGCGATGGGTTCCTCACTGAGATTGCCGCTGGTCATAACCAGCGGAAAGCCGGTCTCCTTTAACAGAAGGTGGTGCAGGGGTGTATAGGGGAGCATGACACCGAGATAGTTTAGATTTGGGGCTACCGCTGGAGAGATATTAGACGAGCTATGCTTCCACCTTAGGAGCACGATGGGGCATTCAGGAGACTTAAGAAGCTTTCGCTCCTCAAGGGATACTAGGCAATGTCTTTCGATTTCCTCGATAGTGGCCACCATAACGGCAAAAGGTTTGGCAGGACGCCTTTTTCGGTTCCTTAAAAGATTTATCGCCTCCTCATTGGTGGCGTCACAAGCAAGGTGAAATCCGCCTAGGCCTCGTAGCGCTAATATTCTCCCCGTTTTTAGGAGTTCGCCTGCTGCCTTAATGGTATCATTGCATTCAATAGGGCTACCATTACCATCAACTAGCTCTAAACTAGGGCCGCATTTAGGGCAAGCATTGGGCTGGGCGTGAAACCGTCGATCTAGGGGGTCATCGTACTCCTGCTGACATTGGGGACACAGCTGGAACTTACGCATGGTAGTCTGGGGGCGGTCATAGGGGATGTCTTCGATGATAGTAAATCGCGGGCCACAGTTGGTGCAGTTAGTAAATGGATAGCGGAAGCGGCGGTCGGTGGGGCAAAAAATCTCCTTCCTGCATTCCTCACAAGTAGCGATATCTGGCGAGACTAACTGGTATTTACCCTCTTGGCTCAGACTTTTACAAATCTCAAACTCGGTATAACCCTTCGGCGGATAGAAGGTGGCTTCAACCCTTTCGATGCGCGCCATGGGAGGGGCTTTCGCTTCAAGGTCAGTGAGGAAATTCTTTACACTCTCCTCCGCTCCTTCTATCTCAATCTCTACATTACCCGAAGTGTTTCGAACCCAGCCATTCAAATTGTGCTCATGAGCCAGCCGATAAACAAAGGGTCTAAAGCCAACCCCCTGCACCACCCCCTGTATGCTTATCTTTGCTAATTTTGCTACTTTAACCTGCACCACTTGCCCGTCAATTTGTTATGGTCTAACCCTCCAGCCACTTAGCTGGTGATCTATGGGGGGACGAATTTCCTTGAGCAGGTCTAGTTTACCCTGTTGCTTCAGTCGCTCATATATCAGCATCCAAGCACAGTCCTTATCTGGATCGACCTCGCATTTGCCATTTTTACTTCCGCCACAAGGGCCGTTAAGTAGGCTTTTGGCGCATCTGGCAACAGGGCAAATGCCCCCTGTCAAAGCGAGGAGGCAATCTCCACAGGCGGCGCACCTTGCTTCCAGAGTACCCGCCTCCCGCTCCTCCATTCCTATGAAATGAGTATTTTGCGCTGGAAAGACAGGGATATCGGGGAATAGTTCCGCGATAGTTTGCGGCCCCAATCCGCAGGCTAACGAGAGCACTGCCTCCACATCATCCAGTTGCGGCTTGAGCGCCGTAGCGGTCAAGTAGGAATCGCACTGCTTTACCACCGTGATTGCTTTGAACGTGAACTCCTTATTCCTCTGCCTGCCACCAAGCTCGAGCAATTGACTCAAGGTCTCCGCCTCTTTTATGCTTCGCGGCGGCTGGGTGCAGCCGTCACAACCAGCGATCAATATATATTTATAGGGGGAGATAAAATCCAGGATCTCATCCAAAGGTTTTTGCGTCGTTACGATCATGTTGCCTCCTTTGCAAGAACATCGGCGATTCTCTGGCTAAACTGCGCTAGTTCCTTATCGAACACCTCCACGCATCTTGGCGCTACGGTGCAGAAGTGCAGCCTCTCTTGAAAGCCTATTTGACCTAGTCTTTCCTGTAGTGCTGCTACCGATCGCTGCGCCTCCCTGCTTCCCCTTTCCCGCTTACAATCCTCTTCTGGGCAGGCTGCTATCAAAACGCCGTCTACGCCTTTCTGGAAAGCCTCCAAGATATGCAAGATGTCAACTCTGGCGGCACAAGGCAAATCTATAGCACGGATGTTTTTACTGAATTCCCCATCCAGCGGAGGGAAAACGCCCCATTGACAGCGAAATACCAAAATCTTCGGCTTTTCCATTTCTGAGGATAGCTTAGAGATCAGGGCTGAAATGCGTTCTCTCTCCCAACTCTCCAGCTTTAAAGCCATAGCCGGACACTTGGCAACACACAAGCCGCAGCCTTTGCAGTAAACCAAATCAAAGCTGGCTGCCCCGGGGTACACCAGCTTTACCGCTTCATAAGGGCAATAGAATGCGCAGTTGCCACAGCGAACGCACGCATCTTCATCAACTTCGATTTTTGGTGACCCATGCCGCAATCCTAAAGCTATACATGCTTTACAGCTCACACATGGACCACAACAGAGACACCTCCTGGCTTCTGCTGCTGCTTCTTCCAGGGTGAATCCTTTTTCGAAAGGCTCAAACGGCTCGATATTCAGCCTTTCTTCCACCGGTGCCCACATAAGTTCAGGCTGAGGCTTGTAATGAGCACGCTTCGGGATAGCTGCCGCTTTATACTCCTTTTCCCTTCCGGCCTTCAGGTCTTTGCCATTGAGATATCGATCCATGGACTCTGCCGCGACCACCCCGTCTCTCATCGCCTCTGCGGCGAAACCTACCCGCCTCACATCGCCTCCGATAAAAATACCTTCTTGGCGATTGCTCATCAGGGTAAGCGGGTCGATATCAAGTCTGCCTCTCTCATCCAGTAAGCCCTCCTGCTGGAAGAATGCCCGCTCCAGGGCCTGCCCGATGGTAACAAGCAGTACATCGCCCTCAAGGTATATCACGTCACTTCGGTCAAGCTCGGGATTAAATCCACTTTCGTCAAAGACCGAGGTACATCGCGGGCACTTTATTTTTTGGAACTTTCCGTCCTCTCCGATTATCTCTTCTACACCCCGCGAATAGGTTATCTTTATTCCTTCCTCAGTGCCCCCTTCTATTTCCTCTAGATCAGCCGGAATCCCATCTTTGCAGGATTTGTCTTCACACTCCAGACAGACAAGGCAAACATCGCCGCCGACGCGTCGTGCTGTTCTCGCCACATCAAAGGCGACATTGCCGCCCCCCACTACTATCACCCGCTTGCCTTTGAAGAGCTGGGGAGAAACCTTCCCCTGATTCGTATCATAGAGGAGGTTTAACCCAAACATAACCCCTGCCAAGTCTGCTCCGGTCACTTGCTCCTTTCCAATAGTAAGCGGTCTGGGGATAGGGGTACCGGTGGCGATGAATACCGCTTTGTAACCATCCTTTTTCAGGTTATCCAGCGTTTTGCTACCATCGCCCATACTTACCCCGAAGTTGACTTCGATATGCGCGATCCTCAACAGATTATTCAAAGTAGTGCCAATTACATTTTGGGGAAGACGGTATTGGGGAATGTATCTGAGAGCACCTCCTAATTCTGAATTCCTTTCCAGAATGGTCGCTTGGTAGCCCTTTTTGCTCAGCGTGTAAGCGCACATTAAACCCCCCGGTCCACCACCAATAACGGCAACCTTTTCTCTGGTAGGCGCGGCAATAGGAGGTTTGGTCTTAAGATATGACAGGTAATACTCGGCGAGGAATCGCAGGAGTAGCGTCCTTCTCACTGCCCCCGTCTGATCTTTGTAATTGCAATCCTTCTCACAAAGCCCACAAATATAGCTGCATATTGGGAATAGAGGATTCTTCTCATAGATTTCATCACCGATCTCTATTATCTGCCTGGAGGCTTCTCCGGGGTCCAGAGGAAGGAGCGCAATCATACCATTATTGCGCTGAATGTCCTCTCCAAGAGGACAAGCTATTTGACAAGGAGGCAGGTATACTTTCCCGCTGGCTTCATCAATTACCTCCTCTACTTCCCCAACCCAAACGGGAACTTCTTGAGAAGCCATTCTATCCCTCCTTAGTCTTCTTAATTTTCCGTTATGCCCATAGCTGTGGTTTTTAGATATGATTCCTCGGGAAGGCGACCAACACTGGGGACAAATAGCGGTATAGATTTTGCCACCCGAAATAGCCTCTCGGTACCGGCTAATTCGGGGGTAGCTCCTTTACTCATCAATATTATTATACATTATTCTTTATATTAGTTCATCCCCACTTTGGTGCCACTAAGGGGGCCGAGGGCGGTGACTTCATCGATAAAATCATGCACTGCAGACTGGAAGTTGGGGACCTCCGACGTGGAAATCCATTCTAGCCTTAACCTTTCAGGTTCTATCCCAAGTTGGGGGAGCGTCTTTTTAAGTAACCCTACCTGACGCCGGGCCTTGTAATTACCGCTGAGGTAATGGCAATCCCCGGGATGACACCCTGTGATCATTACCCCATCGGCGCCGCTACTAAAGGCTCGAAAAACAAAGGATGGTTCCACCCTACCGGAGCACATAGTTCTAATTATCCGTAAATGAGGATTGGTTTTTGATCTTGAAGTGTTGGCAAGCTCTGCCCCATCGTGGGGGCACCACTTGCAACAGAAGACGACAATTTTAGGAATAAAATCGCTCATAGCTTCTCCTCTTCTAGTATTTGTTTTGCAATGAAGGGTATCCTTTCGGCTACTTCTTTGGTGCACCCCTCGCTAAAATTGGTATTATCCCTGACCTCGACAGCATATATACTGACGGATTGGGGCATTTTGTATCCCAGTCCTTCCCCCACTGTAAAGGCACTAGCGATACCTATGCCATGAGAAATAGCAAGATCCATGGTGGGCTTCAAATCCTCCAGCTCAAGCTTATAGATGTCTCCCGGTTTGCCCTGTTCAGTTTTTATGGAATCGATGATGATGAGCTTATCGCAGCCTATTACATGATCAAGGAGCCCGAATCCGCCTTCACACACCTCGATCACCTCTAATTCAGGGTTTCTCTCCTTCATCTGCTGGGCAATTTTGATACCTACACCATCGTCGCTGAGGATCGGATTGCCGATTCCTAGGATGAGCGTATTCATCTTTTACCGTTGCCTTCTTGTATTGCTCGATTGCTCTTCAGACTGCAATTACTTCCCTAACCTCAGGTATCTGCTCTTTGAGCACGCGCGCAATCCCGTCCTGCAGTGTCATCGTTGCCATCGGGCAGCCGCTGCAAGCGCCTTTTAGCTTTAGACTAACCGTGCCATCGTTCACATCTACCAACTCGACATCGCCGCCATCTGCCTGTAATGCCGGTCTTATCTGTTTTAAGGCTGCTTCTACCTTCTCCCGCATCGCTTACCTCCGTTCGTGGATTATAGTGCCGCACAGGTATCAGCTATGGTTTCTAAGAGTCCATCTTTGATATTCCTTGCTTCAGCAGGACAAGCACTAATACATACACCACAACGCTTGCACTTAAGGTCATCGATGACTGCTACTAACCCACCGTTGCGCTTCTCCAGTTTGGTGGCATCATAGCCGCATACTGCAAGGCAAATTCCACAGCCGCTACACAGATCCTCGTTGATTTCTATTGCTGGTATCTCCGGCTGAAGTTCCAGTACCACGCATGCCTTACAGCTCATACATGGACCGCAACAGAGACACCTTCTGGCCTCGGTTATCGCTTCTTTCAGGGTGAATCCTATCTCGAAAGGTTCGAAATTTAGCCTTTCCTCTACCGGTGCCCATGCGAGTTCAGGCTGAGGCTTATAATCCATGAGGCTCGGAATGGGTGCGCTTTCGTAGTCCTTTTCTCGCCCTGCTCTGAGATCATCACCCCTCAAATAGCGGTCTATGGATTCTGCTGCAATCATCCCGTCTCTCATCGCTTCCGCGGCAAAGCCTATCCGCCTCACATCGCCCCCGATGAAAATACCTTCTTGGCGATTACTCATCAAGGTAAGCGGGTCGATGTCAAGTCGGCCCCCCTCATCCAGCAGGTCACCCTGCTGGAAAAATGCCCGTTCCGGGCCCTGCCCGATGGTAACCAGCAGCACATCGCCCTCAAGGTATATCGCATCACTTCGGTCGAACTTGGGATTAAACCCAGTCTCGTCGAAGACCGAGGTACATAGCGGGCAGTTTATTTTTTTAAACTTCCCATCCTCGCCAATTATTTCTTCCACGCCTCTGGAATAGGTTATTTTTATTCCCTCTTCAGTTGCCCCTTCTATTTCTTCTACATCGGCGGGAATGCCATCTGGGGAGCACTTGTCCTCACACTCCAGGCAGACAAGTGAAACATCGCCGCCGAGGCGGCGCGCAGATCTGGCCACATCAAAGGCAACGTTGCCGCCGCCTACTACTACAACTTTCTTGCCCTGGAAGAGATCGGGAGAAACCCCTACCTCGTTTAAATTGTAGAGGAAATTCAGCCCGAAAATGACTCCCAATAGGCGCACATCCGCTACCAGTTCCCGTTCTATGGTGAGCGGCCGTGGAGAGGGGGTGCCAGTGGCAACGAACACTGCTTTGTACCCCTCCTTCCTGAGGTCATGCAGCGTTTTGCCACTTTCGCCCATTATTACCCCAAATTTGACTTCTATATGAGCGATCCTTACCAGATTATTCAAAGTGGTATCTAATATATCTCTAGGAAGGCGATATTTGGGTATGTATCTGAGAGCGCCCCCCAACTGTGAACTTCTTTCCAGAATGGTCACCTGGTAACCCTTTTTGCTCAGCATGTAAGCACACATCAAGCCTCCCGGTCCGGCCCCAACCACGGCAACCTTCTCTTTAGTGGGAGCAGGCATTGCGAGTTTGGTCTCTAGGTAAGGAAGGTAATAATCGGTGATTAACCGTTTGAGCATCCTGCGCCTCACCGCCCCGGTGTGGTCATTGTAATTGCACTCCTTTTCACAGAGACCGCAGACATAGCTGCATATGGTAAACAATGGGTTCTTTTCATAGATTTCATCGCCGATCTTTATTATCTGCTTGGAGGCCTCCTCAGGATCCAGCGGAAGGAGCGCAATCATCGCATGGGTGCGCTGAATATCTTCGCCAACAGGGCATGCTATCTGACAGGGAGGCAGGTATATCTTTCCGGTGTCTTCACAAACTACTTCCTCAACACCCTCTTTTTCGCCCTTCTCAATCCCTTTCTTCTGGCTAGAAATATTTTTCATCATATTCCGTCCTCTCCTCTTATTCGCCTCTTCGAAATCTCCTCACCAAATCTCCGGCAGCGTCATATACATTCACCTCAAGCGGCATTCTCCCCGGAAGTGAATGGGTGGCGCAGGCGTGGCAAGGGTCATAGGCTCTAAATGCCATCTCGATCATATTGAGAATTCCTTCGTGGACATCGCTTTTGTGTATCAGCGATTTGGCTGCTTTCTCGATCGACATGTTAATAGCCGCCGAGTTATTCTGCGTGGCCACAATCAGATTGGCTTTGGTGATTATCCCTTTTTCATCTGTTTCGTAATGATGGATTAGTGTTCCTCGTGGCGCTTCTACTACTCCGACACCCTCTTTTGGCGTCTCAGTAGGCAGATTTACGATGTCAGTGGAGGTAATTTCGGGGTCGCGGGCAAGCTCCAGCACCCGTTCCGAGGCGTAAAGCGCCTCAACCAGGCGCGCCCAGTGGAAAGCCAAGGTATTATGAACCGGCTTGCCGCCTAATACTTCATACATTTTGTCATGGGCTTCCTGGGCCAGGGGTGTGGCCATGCCATCGGATGCGTTCAGCCGGGCTAGGGGGGCCACTCTGAAAACACCGCTCTCCTCCCCATCGACAAATCCCTTCCAGCCGATGTTCTTGAGGAAGGAGAATCTCATATAAGTCCAGGGCTCAGCATGCTCCCTGATGTGATTAACATATTCCTGAGCCTTGAACTTGGCGAACTCTTTACCGTTGGGATCAACCACCCGGATACGGCCATCGTAGAAGTTTACCTTGTTAGTATCATCCACCAGCCCCATATAGTATGTCCGGTGCATGTAGACATCCCCCGTGACCAGGTCAACGTAGTCCTTATTTTTCAGTACAATATCATCGAAAAGAATGAGGGCAAACTTACAGAAATCCACCGCATATTCGGCGGCGTCGATAATTGTCTTCCTTTCCTCCTCGTTGATCGCTTTTGAGACCCCTCCGGGCAAGCCACAGCTGGGCATAATAGGCTTCCCCCCGATTATTCGCAGCACTCCCCTCATCCTTTTCCTCATTTCGATTACCTTTCCACCGGCTTCCATCCCCGCCTTGGCAATGACTCCGAGGACATTTCTTTCCCCTGCGGGCGCTGTGGGACCAACGACAAAGTCGGGACCGCCAAGGAAGAAGAAATGCAGTATATGGTCTTCTGCCTGGAAAGCGTTATACATAAGCTCTCTGATTTTCTTTGCCGCCGAGGTTGGCTCCACTTTGAAGAGGTCATCAAGGGTTTTAGTCGCTGCCATATGGTGAGCGGTAGGACATACCCCGCAGATCATCGTGGTTATTCTGGGCAGCTCCTCTGCGGGTCTTCCTTCGCAGAACTTCTCGAATCCTCGAAGCTCGGGGATCTGAAGATAAGCCCTTTCAACCTCACCATCCCCATCGAGGAATATCTCTATTTTCCCATGGCCTTCAAGCCTGGTTATCGGGTCTATGGTTATCTTTTTCATGCTCTCCATCCTCCTATACCTTACGTTCTTTTTCTTCGAAGCAGGGAAGAGGGTAGGCTAAACCGGTAAAACGTTCCCGCCGGGTCGGCAATTCCCTCGATCAACTTGTCGACTTCTTCTTCCATCATCCGCTCCTCTTCCTCAATCCCCAAGATTGAGGCGATCATGGAGAGGGCCTTTGCCCCCTGGTCGACAACTCCATCTACCGGACCGAAGCACCCTCGGCATGGCATATTAGCTCTAATGCATGTTTCCCCACATCCCGAACGGGTGGCCGGGCCCAGACAGATCAATCCTTGGTCCAGGAAGCATTTCTCTGGGTCAATTTTGATTTCATATGGTCGCTTTATTGCTTTGATTGATAGTTTGTCCGGCTTTGTCTCCTTCCGCGGACAGGTATCACACAAAGCTTTCTCTGGGGCAAGCACCGCCCCTTTCTCCGGGAGTTCCCCCTTAAGAATGGCAGTTACTGCGTTCAATATCAAATCCGGCACCGGGGGGCAGCCGGGGAGATAATAATCTACATCAATGGTTTGGTCCAGAGTCTTTACCGTATCGTAAAATTCCGGCAGGGTAAGTTCACCCACATCAACTGCCGTTTTGAGTTGCGGGGTGATTCCCTCTGGATTTTCGACCGTCGGAACTTCCTTATATTGCCGTTGAAAAATAGAGTCCCTGTTCCAGAAGTTCGCCAGCCCCGGGATCCCTCCGAGATGAGCGCAAGCGCCAAAGGCAACTACGAGCCCGGATTTTTTCCTCAAGAGCTTTACCATCTCTTCTTGCTCTTCCAGTCTTATCGCCCCGTTAATAAGGCTCACCGCTATCTCACCATCGGCTAACGCTTCAACATCCTTCCTCTTAAAATCCATTGCCACAGGCCATAGGACAATATCTACAGCATCCGCTACTTTCAATATATCTTCATTAAGGTCAACCACTGCCTCCTCACATCCACCACATGAAGCACACCAATAAAAAGCGACCTTTGGTTTAGCCACTTTTACCCCCTTTCTTTCTTAAGTGATGAGGACCCGGCTTTCTCTTTACACAATTCACCGTACATTTAGCTTTAACTCTTTTGCCCAACAGATGTCTACCCCAGTTCCAGCCTTTTGGCTACAATATGATACCTTCTATGGTGCAATTCATTTTCATTAGGGTCGAGGAGCACTTGGCATTATCAATTTTTGTGATTTTAAGATGAGTCTAGCGGTTCTTTTATCTAAGCCGAGTTCGGTTCCGCCTTATGCAAAAGTTTGTTCATTCTTTCACATTCTAGCATTTTCGTAGAGATTCGTCAATCCCGCAGCCTGTCGGCAGAGGCTTTAGTAGCCTTTTTGGCTGAATATTGTGTCCGGTTAAAACGATAGCTGTTTACAGGTCTTATGTGTAGATTACCAATGGTGCTGAGTAGGCTAGCAATGAAAATGCAGCTGCATTCAGGGAAGGAGAAGTTCGGATTATTTTGTATCTATTTGCCGGGTTCGGGCGAAAGGTGATTTATTCCCCGAGCAGGATGCGAACCTGCAACATAGCGGTGTCAGATTCATGCTGGATGGGCCGAGACTTACCCATTTTCAGAAAAATCCTTTTAGAAATGCTGCCCAAATAGGAATGATGGGTTGCTCAGTCTCTGATCCTGCGCAGTTCTATGGTGACTAGGTTCCACCATATATCCTCTTTAATTCATACCGGAGCGTCTATTAATCCCCTAACTGGTTTGCTCTTCGCTCTCCTTCGACCAATCCTGCATCATCTTCTTTATCCGCTCTGCTAGCTTTGGCTTTGACCGAAGCCTATCAATGAATATCGGGCAGCCCTCAAGAAGGGAGTTCTGTGCTGCTGCCGCCATACTCGACAGTAGTTGCGGTATGCCGTATGGCGTTCCTGGCATTGACGCACCAGGTATTGACGACTCCAGTTGCCTTCTAAGGTCATCTTCGGTGACCCTTATTGGCAGGACACAGTTCTTATACCAGGGGCATGACTTGCATTGAACTAATGCCTGCGCCTCGTCGAAAATGCCGTTCATCTTTATCCTCCCCTCTCCAAATCCTGGCTGGCCTCATACTCCGGCGAGTCCCTCCCCAAGGCTTACGTTGAGATGAGGCATCAGGCCAGTGTCAAGACCATCATAGCAAGGATGGTTAAACAGCGCAAGATGAAGCTGGATTCTTAAACGGAGCGTTCTTCAACAGCTCCGGCAGAATGAGCGCAGCTGATTGACAAGTAATGAGGCTGATGATAGTCTGTCGTATACAGACGCAATTCTCCAAGAGCCAGTTGAGACATGGGGGGAAAACTCAATTAATAAAAGGAGGTTAAGAATGGCAATTAAAGGGCCACTATCTGGAATAAGGGTTCTGGATCTTACTCATGCTTATGCTGGCCCTATGGCCAGTCTGCATCTGGCTGATATGGGGGCCGAGGTGATCAAAATTGAGCCTCCGATAGGCGAGCTTGCTAGGATGGACTTCATACCGGGAGGGGGAGCTACTTTGGTGTGCGCTGGCCGAAATAAGAAAGGAATAGTGCTCGATCTTTGGAACAATTCTGGAAAGCAGGCTTTCTATAATCTGGTTAGGGTGTCGGATGTGGTTCTGGAAAATTATCGGGGAACGGAGATCACCCGCAAAATGGGTATAGACTACGAGACCCTAAAGGAGCTCAACCCGAGGGTTATCTGCGCATCCCTTGCCGGCTATGGTGCTACTGGTCCCTATTCAGATCACCCCTCCTATGATGCTATGGCTGTTGCTATAAGCGGGATGGCTAGCCTCACTGGTGGTTATGCTGCTACAAAGCCACTAATGCCCAACCCGGGTACTGCCGATTGTATAGGCGGCTTAATGACCGCCATAGGTATAGTCACCGCCCTCCATGAAAGGGAGAGGACCGGGGTGGGCAGAAAAGTGGAGGTCAGTCTGCTCGACGCCTGCATGACATTGCTGCAGCGGGAATTCCAGCATTACTTCTTATTTGGCCAGTCCCCTCCACGGCAGGGCTCGATTTCGCTATCCATACCACCTTCGGGGTTCTACAGGTGCCGGAATGGATACATCGCTTTGGGTTCATGCTGGCCGCAGATATGTAAAGCAATAGGTATGGAGTGGATAGCCGATGACCCCAGGTTTATGGACGCGGAGAGCAGAGTATTACATAGGGAGGAGCTGGAGGACCTTCTGGAGCAAGGCTTGCAGAAGGCAGATGCGGAGGAATGGCTGGATAGACTGCGAGCATATGACATACCATGTGGGCCGGTAAATACCCACGCCAAGGCGCTTGAGGACCCTCAGGTGATTCACAATAAGGCAGAGAGCTATATGGAGCACCCCACTCACGGTAGGTTGAGGTCTATAGCCTGCCCGACAAAGATAGCTGCGGCTATCGAGGGAGAGGATGCTTGCCCTCCTGCCTTGGGCGAACACACCGAGGAGGTGCTTAAGAAGGTCCTTGGGTATTCCGATGAGCAGATAGCGAGGCTTAATAAAGAACAAGAAGAAAATTTTGAGGAGATGCAAAAGCACGTCCGCAAGCAGTTTTAAGGATGGGGGTGGGGACGCTGATTTGATGATGATAAAGGGAGAGTAGGAGCCGTATCTACAGGCTTCGATGATTATGGTGATGAAAGGAGGAAAAGATGGCAAGAAAAGGGCCTTTGTCCGAAGTAAGGGTGATAGATCTATCACAGTGCTGGGGTGGCCCCTTTTGCGGCCAGCTCTTGGGCGATCTAGGGGCAGAGGTGATCAAAGTTGAGCCTCCCAGTGGGGAAGTTTTAAGGATTGATGGGTGGGGCAAGAGTGGGGGTATCGATATCTTGGCCCTCAACAGAAACAAGAAGGGGATTGTGCTTGACCTAGGGACCAGTTCGGGGATGGAGGCATTTTTCGATCTGGTAAAAGTGTCGGACGTGGTCTTAGACAACCTTAGGCCAGATGCCCTAGAAGAGATAGGAGCCAATTATAAGAGACTGAGGAACATAAATCCAAGAGTCATCTACGCATCCATTGTTGGCTATGGCTCCACTGGTCCGTATTCAAAGTTACCTGTCTATGAACATATGGCCGAAGGTATAACCGGGATGGCCAGTATATGTTGTGAACCCGGTGAAAAGCCAATCGTGCAACCTTTCCCCTTGGCTGAATTCACCGCGGGTAGTTATCTAGTGTATGGCATAGTGACAGCACTTTTTGAACAGAAACGGACAGGGATGGGGAGAATAGTAGAGGTTAATCTACTTGATGCCAGCCTGCAATTTATGACGCTGCTCTTCCAAATGATCTTCCTGCTGGGCCGAGAGCCGCAACCTCAGGGCACGCGAGATCCTGGTGTCCCTGTTATGGGTTTCTATCGTTGCAATGACGATAATTATATAGCTGTGGGCCCAAGCTGGCCGAGGATTGCCCGGATATTGGACCTGGAGTGGATGATAGAGGATCCCCGGTGGAGTAGCGCACTCACTAGGGTGCTGAATAAGCAGGAAATGAGTGACTGGTTGGAGAAGGAGGGCTTCTCAAAAGCTGATGCCGAGGATTGGCTAGACATATTGAGGTTAGAGGACGTACCATCTCATCGGATAAACACGTTACAGCAGGTGCTGGAAGACCCCCAGGTTATTCATAATAAGGCGGAGATTTCAATGGAGCACCCTGAATATGGAAAGGTGAGGGCTATAGATTGCCCCATAAAGATAATCGGTGCCTTTGAGGGTGAGCATGCTCCCCCTCCGACCTTAGGCGAACACACTGAGGAGGTGCTTAAGACAATCCTCGGCTATTCTAATGAGAAGATAGCGAGGATTAACAAAGAGCAGGAAGGCCTTCGATCCCAATAAGGTAGTGGCTATGCCGTTCACCGGTTTAAGAGCAGGTGAGTAATGGAAATCGGGATGTCCGCCGACAGTTCCCGGTTACGCAGGATGGATGACAAAGTGTAGTTGCTTTCGCCACCGCGCCATAATGAACCGCAGAAGAAAAACAGAAACAGAGCAACTTGAAATTAGACCCACAGATAGCGGATCACATGCAGGCTGTGAGGGGGGAATATGCGCATCCTTGCTGTAGATGTAGGCACAGGGACTCAGGACATCCTGGTCTTCGATAGTTCCAAGCTCGTCGCGAACTGTATTAAGATGGTCATACCCTCGCCTACTGCGCTAGTCGCCCAGCGCATAGCCGAGGCGACGACTCACGGCCAGCCAATCCTGCTCACGGGTGTGACTATGGGTGGGGGCCCGAGCAAGAGGGCGCTTGCGCGGCATACCGAGCTGGGGCTGGCAGCCTATGCTACAGTGGAGGCAGCGCTCACCTTCCATGATGACCTCGAGGTGGTGAAGGGAATGGGTGTGACCATCGTTGCTCCGGACGAGGTGCTGCGCTCGCCGGACGTGCAGATAATTGAGCTTAAAGATGTTAACTTGGCGGCGATCAGACAGGCGCTGGATGACTTCGGCATCGACCATCGGTTCGATGCCATCGCAGTTGCGGTTCTAGACCATGGCTTCGCTCCTCCTGGGGTGTCCAACCGCGCATTCCGCTTCGACTATCTCCGGCGCCTGATGGCGCAAAGGAACGAGCTTGGGGCTTTCGCTTACCTCGCGCCGGAGTTGCCTGAGCATCTCACTAGGATGAAGGCAGTGGCTAAGAGCGTTTATGCCGATGTCCCCCTGCTCCTCCTTGATACTGGAGTCGCTGCTGCTATGGGCACCCTTCAGGACGACCAGGTTTCGCAGCATGATGACCTAGTGACGGTGAACATGGGCAACTCCCACACCATCGCCTTCCATCTCCATGGCAACTCAATTGAAGGCTTCTTCGAGCACCATACGCGGCTTCTCGATATTGTTAGCCTCGATTCGATGATAACAAGGCTAGTGCGAGGGACACTAACCAATGATGAGGTCTATGGGGCTGGTGGGCATGGGGTGGTGGTCATCGGCAGAGACCGCCGCAAGCCTTTTGTAGCGACAACCGGGCCACGTCAGGACGTGATAGCTGGCTCGTCGCTGAAGCCACACCGGGCTGTTCCTCACGGCGATACCATGCTCGCTGGCTGCTATGGGTTGATAGGAGCGTTTGCCCTGCGGATGGACGCTTGGCGGGAGGAAATTGGGCGAGCCCTGGCGAGAGACGCTTGATGAGACTTGCCGTGCAGGAGGGCAGTTGTTAGACATCAGCCAGAATGACAGTGATGGGACCAGGTTAGTGGAACCTTTTGAGACTTGCTATCGTCCCCGAGTACGATAAACTATCCCGCGCTTCCCTCTTGTTGAACAACTTGGCTAATCGCTGAAGTTGGGCGTATCTACTCTAGCTGCCATAGGCAGAGGATTTACGTAATCTCTCGATAGAGTCCCACCTCAGGGCGTCCATCCAATATGGACGCCGCAGCATGGGAGAACTCTTGGAAGTGTGGTGTTGAAGAATGTGTCTTTAGAGCCTCCGTGCTCTCATATTTTTCGTAGACAAAGAACTTAGATGGGTCGTCTATATTGCGATGGACTACGTAAGCTATTGCCCCCGGGTCATTGAGGACTTTAGGCACAAGCCTTTGGAATTCCCGTTCCAGTTCGTCTCCTTTACCATCGACTGCCTTTAGCATTGCGGCGACAACTATCATTATTGACTTACCTCCTAGACGGGTTTTCTTGCAGAATTGTCACCAGGTTAGCGGTCTCGCCTTTCGTCTAGCTCATAGAGCTTCTCGATTACGAAGGCGACGTATTTCTCGCACTTCTCCCGCCACAGGCCAGACTCCAGAAATCTCTGATAACCCCCAGGTTCTTTGAAGTCGACGCCAACTAGGTCACGACACACAATGCTGCCGAAGTTGCCCTCGAAGCTAGTAACCAGTTCATCGGTGTCCTGGCGAATATTAAGCCTTGCCTGCTTGGCGGCCTGTTTATCGCTAAGAGGGCATCTATGCTTCAGCCCTAGTAATACCGCCGATGCTGATACCACCCCGCAGGGTGCCTGCTGATTGCCGGCGATGCCGCCGAGGAAGGCGATGCATGTCCATAGAAAGTTCTCGTCTTGCAGTTCAAGGGATTCCCACATAACTTGTAGGACTCCTGGCCCTCAGTGGAAGCCCCGGCGCATCAACTCTACGGCGCGTTCCTTAGCTACATCACAGGACATTCCAGTGATCATCGTCTGCCTCCTTCCTTCTCAACTGAGATTTCATGGTATGTTGGCTTTGTCTGCTTCCCGGGTTATGTGCCTCATACTACCTCTGCAATCATATACGCCGCTTTCGCTGTTTGCAAGCCCCCTAGATTTTCGGCTGCGGTGAGAAACGAGTTATCCTGTGTATGTCGGCTGCGAAAGTGGGGTATTTGGGCACAGGAAATAATGGATCCCTTAAGATGCAAAGCTCTTCCCTTAATGGCAAAGTCAAAAGCGATAACGGAGCACTTCCAAATTTGCAGATTCAAAGGTTTTACGGTGCCGGATTCATGTTCCCCTTAGTTGGGCACCTCATTTCTCAGTGCTCCTCCTCTAGCCAGTCAAGGCTATTGAGCGGCCCTCGCTCCCGGTGCTCCTCTACATTAGCGCGCTCAAAATCCAGAATTGGTTCATGTTGCCCCTCAAATTGCTGCTCAAACTCATTGACCTCTGACCCGTGGTGCGCTATGATTCTATATCGGCGGAGGCGATGGCGGGCTGTGAGGCGTCGATCACAGTATGCCTCAATCTGATGGATAGCGCGGCGACCGCCCGAGGCTGTTACCTTCCGGCCGAATACGTGGCGATAAGTAGCCAGTATACTACTTGACTATGGGGATATGGCTATGGTGAAAAAGGTAGCGAGTATTAACATCGTCGAAATTGATACCGAGACTGTAGAGAAACATTATTCCTTGCCCGAAGCTTATGCATTTTACATCAAACTGTCGGGGAAGCCTGAACGTCACTGGATAAATATCTTCAATTTCGAATGGAGGAGCTCACGCCATATTACGAAGAGGGAGATAAGTGTAGTCGGAAACAGGCTGCGTTTGATCTCTAGAGTAGACGATAATATCCAAAATCATGTAGCCTTCGTTAAGGATCTGGTGAAAAAGACAAACAAGCGGGTCGAGGAGGATAATCAGCGAGTTGAGCTGATGTATAGGAGGAGGCGGGGTGCGCGGGAGGAGGTTGAAAAGGAAAAAGAGGAGATACGGAAGAAACTAAAGGAAATATCTAGGCGGTAGAGAACTAAGGATTAGAAATGGGAAGAGCTGATGACAAGGCTGGATATGATCGCTGCAATACCTCTCATCTAGAAATCTGGACTAGTATAAAAAAGCGTGGTCAAGACCGGAGGCTCAACTCTATCCAGCCTTTTGCACCACGCTGGAGAACCTAGTCGCCCTCCCGAAAGAGGGCAAGTCGCTGGAGGCAGTCCTCGTCGGCGCACACTATGGTATACTTTATGCATCTTTGGGGAAGCAGGTTAGGATGAAGCGACCCAGTTGGGACGAATACTTTACTAATATCGCCCGCGAGGCGGCGAAAAGGTCAAACTGTATCAGACGCCAGGTCGGGGCTATCATAGCCAAGGATCATGCCATCATCAGCACTGGGTACAATGGCACTCCCATGGGAGTCAGGAATTGCTTCGATGGCGGCTGCTTGAGGTGCCAATCCGATACGCCCCCTGGTGAAGGCTATGATACCTGTATATGTGTGCATGCTGAGGAGAATGCCATCGTTCTAGCCGCCCGTCATGGCGCCTCCACCAATGGCGGTGTGCTCTACAGCACACTCAGGCCCTGCTTCGGCTGCGTCAAGCTGTGTATCCAGGCTGGGATAAAGGAGATCGTCTATGACCAGGACTTCAGATATGAACCTGAGCTTGAGGCAGCATATGAAGCACTTGTTTTGGAGGCAGGGCTCACGATGCGGCAGTATAGACCCTAGCGTAGAAGGTACATGTTCAGGAAATTGACCGTCTCTTGCCAAGCATATTGAAGGGTCTGCAAAGTAAATACGTGTCCCTCTCCAGGATATATCTTCATCAGGAAATCCTTGTTGTTCCTCTCAAGTTCACTCGCCAGCATATAGGCATGCTTCACCGGGATCACTTCGTCCTCTTCTCCGTGAACGATGAGAATAGGGCAATCAATACTGGGTACGAAGTTGATCGCTGACCTGATCCGGTACTCCTGCGGAAGTTCGTGGGGGGAACCTCCGATCAAATCCTCAATAAAAGGGTTTAGGGCGTGGTGAGCTACCATGTCAACAGGTACGGCCCACAGAACTACGGCCCTGAAATCGCCGCCTCGTTCACAGGAGAGCAAGGTGTTCAGGGCGCCCCTGGAATAGCCAAACATGCCTATTCTTCCCCCGTCGATGAAATCCTGGGACCGGAGGTATGCCACTAGGTTTAGCACATCCTCTATTTCCCCCTTACCGTATTCCTGCCTACCCTCTGACCCTGGGTATCCCCTGAAGGTCATGGCTGCGGCAGCATAACCGCCCTCAGCCAGTTTGATACACATACCTTCGTATAGAATCTCCATTCCACCACCACCATGATTGACCAGTACGGCGGGTAGGGGTGCCTTACCCTCTGGCTTGGCCATAAATACTTTCAGTCTCAAGCTCTGGCTGAGGAGATCGAAATAGGAGGTTCCGATTCCGGCTTTCATCACTGGGGCGGATTATATAGTAGCAGCGACTCAAGGTCAATCGCAAGGGCAGCAATAAGAAAGGTGGAGAGGGAGAGGCGCCTGAAGTGAAATAAGGCCGCCTCACGAGAGAAAAGATTTGGCTCCCTGAGCAGGATTCGAACTGTGAACTAGCAGTGCCAGGTTTCATGTTGACCTCAGCTGGGCGCCTCTTTTCTCCACCTCCTCCGCTAGCTCTGTTCTACATCGTAGGCCTAAACAAAAAAGACGATTTATGCACCTGTGCTCTAGCCGAATGTGTGGCTAAAATGTTGTATTACGTATTGCTGTTCCACATTGGATGGAGTATCATAAGGCAGGACAGAATTCAATCCCATGAGCGAACCTTTGCAGCCCAAGCTGAGGGAGGTGAGTATTCAGTCTCTCCTCCATGGGACACAACGAGGACTTCTACTGAGTGATCCCCTAGGGCTGACTGACCAGGGGGTGTTCATACCCCAGAACTTCGCCCCCATCCTGCAGTTAATGAACGGTACCCGCAACTTGGCCACTCTGCGCACTGGCTTCGAACTGCGAACCGGAATTCCCATAAGCGAATCCACCATCCAACAGATGCTCTCAGAACTGGACACAGCCCTGCTCCTGGATAACGAGCACTTTCATCAAGCGGCTGCTCTTGCACTTCAAGAATTCCGTCAAGCCCCATATCGTCCGCCCATCATGGCCGGTAAGAGCTATCCGGCCGACCCCGAGCAGCTCAGAGCCAAACTCCAGAGCTATTTCGATTCCCTCGCTGATGAAACTGGCGATGCACTATCCCCCACCGACATTAGGGGATTGATATGCCCTCACATAGATTTCGATAGGGGAGGAAGCGTCTATGCCCAGGTATGGGGCAAGGTAGCTCCAATGATGGAGAGAATCGAGCTGGTCATAGTCCTGGGAACAGACCACATTGGGGGAGGGGAGAGACTCATCCTTACCCGCCAGCATTATGCCACCCCTTGGGGGGTACTACCCACGGCGCAAGAGGTAGTAGACCAGCTGGTTCGAGTCCTGGGTGAGGAGGTGGCCTTGGGAGACGAATTCCATCACCGAAGCGAGCACTCCATCGAGGCGGCGGCCGTTTGGCTTCACCACCTGCTCGGCGATCGAAGGTGCGAGCTGGCACCTATACTGTGTGGCTCTTTCCAGTCCTTCATTGAAGGGGGCACCCGACCCTATGGTGACGAGAAATTATCGGCAGCCATCGAGATCCTAAAAAGGGCCATGGCCTCGCGGGAGACCTTGGTGGTAGCCGCAGCCGACCTAGCTCATGTGGGGCCAGCGTTTGGTGACCCTGTCCCCATAGGACTCCATGAGCGGGCCACGCTCAGAGCCTCCGATGAACAACTGATGGCAAGCATATTTGCCGGTGATGCTGAGGCCACCTTTGAACAGGTACGGCAGGAGGGTGACCGAAGGCGAATCTGTGGACTCCCCCCTATATACTTAGGCCTGAGTTTGCTTGGGGAGGCCAAGGGCTACCTCGCAGGCTACATGCAGTGCCCTGCCGATGACAGGGGGACCTCCGTGGTCTCCATCTGCGGTGCAGTATTTGCCTAAGGGCCTGAGGGCAACTGAGGATCGAATAGTATTTATCACTGTATAAGAGTTCGTTCGCCTTAATATAGTCAAACCGGGAGTGACTGTCGAGTCATAAGACGGACCGGCGTTTTCTTTCATTTAGCCACCGGTCTCAGCAATCAGATCAGCTGAGCACCTGCCGTCGAACTCAGTTGGAGAGAGTCTGGAAAATATTCAGATAATCGCGCAGGCATCTGGTTATGAGGAACTGTTTTTGAACTAGGTTTCTGCCGGCATTCCCCATCTTGGCAGCAGTCTCGATATTCCGCAAAAGGTATGTTATAGCTTCTACCCACTCGTTCACCGAGCGCACCAGGAAGCCAGTTTCACCGTGCGATATCTGCAGAGAAATACCCCCCACATCACTTGCCACTACAGGACAGCCCTTCCACAGGGCCTCGGTGACGACCAGCCCAAAACCTTCGCGGATCGATTTTTGCACCACCACGCTGGCCGCTTGCTGAAAGGCATTAAGCTCTGGGCTACCTACTCCATTCTGGCCCCAAAGTATATGAATGTCACCCTTGCCCTGTGCATAAGAGGCAGTGCGCTGATAGTATGACCAGGCTTCCGGATCATCGTCAGCGCCACCGCCCGCCAGTACCAATTGTATCTGGGGGAACTCTTTCCTTAGCAAATCGTATATGTCGATAACCCCGCGGAAGTCTTTCCAGGGGTCGAAACGGGATACCTTGAAGATAAAGGGCCGATCTGGATCAATACCGTAGCGCAGCAGAATACTATGAACTTCCCTATTATCGAGGAGGCGATTCTTGATGCTGAGAGGATCTATGCCTGGGGGCACATCAAAACACACTGGGCCACTAAAACCTTTCGGAAAGTATTGTCTCTTTGTAAATATTGCAGCATCGTAGACCCCAACATATGGCTTAAGGAATTCCCAAAAGTTAGGTTGAGGTGTGCTAAAGTCCAGGTGACAGCGCCACATCCAAATACCCATATTTCGATGGCCATTTCTTTGATGCAGAAGTCGTAAAAGGCCGGCCGCCTGGGGGTCATGAACCACCACAAAATCATAGGCTCCATTGGAATTCAGAAAATCGGCATTCAGATCGTTATACTTCAACCACGTCTGTTTCATATCAGGTTTCAGTCGGATCGGCATCCCCTGCAGGCCATTGTGCATGGTCTTGGTGACCTTGTAGAACTCATCAGCCCCTTGCAGGATGCGCCACTCGGCATTCAATCCCAGGTCGCACATCAATGGAACCAAAGCCTTCAGTATCTCTGCTACCCCACCACCAGCAGCGGTAGCATTGATATGTAGTACTCTGGCCCCACATAATGGTTTAGCCAATTCCCTCAGTTCCTGAATGCATTCCTCCTCCACTGCGACGATATAATCACTCAACGATCGTCTATGTGTGAGGACACACTCAGTCATCTATTGCTCCCCTATTACCGACGTGCTGGGTATAGGCATAATGAAGGTTCAATCCGGGCTCCCTAAATTTCCGCGTTTTCCCTGATATTGACAAAGATCTTAATCCGTGATATGTTGATAGTGAATGTACATTCTTGATATTTCTTGCATAACAGATAATGCTGGAAAAAAACTACTAGATTATTAAGACAATATTAATAAAACTATATTAAAAGTATATGAAATATATTTCTTGTATTTAGCATATATTATTAGAGTTGTCAAGTACTTTTTGCACCAATTTTTAGGAACTTACAAAAATGTCCGGGTGGTCTTTCATAACAAACCATAGCCTCGTACTTGTCGCCATTGCCAGGCATCCTCGTAGGACAGCCAGGTATATTGGCGATGCTGTGGGCATCACAGAGAGGGCAACTCACAAGATCATCGCGGATCTTGAAGCGGCTGGCTACATCACCAAGGTCAAGGCTGGCAGGCGCAATGAGTATATAATACACCCAGACATGCCTCTTAAAGGGAAGTTATGCGGCGACGCTGCCGTGCGAGAACTGTTAGTGATGCTGGGTTGGAAGCCAGGGAGCGCGCAGAGAAAGTCTGCCTCCGCCGCACAAGGCAAGGGATGATAGCAGACACAGCATAACACCTGACAGTACCATTAACAGCGACGATGACCGTAACCACTGACTCGGCCATACATTCTCTTCAGAGGAACTAGTAGCAGAGGTCGTGATGACCGGGGAGCAAATTGGGTTACCCAGTACTTATACGATAGACCCATCTAGCTGCTCATAAGATGACGCCCCGAGCAGGATTCGAACTGTCATATTGTCCAAAAAAAGCTGGAGTGTGATCTGGTTGCACAGTCTAGCCTAAGTTGCATCAACTGCATTTGGTGAGAGCGGCAGGGCCAAACAGCGAGACTAAAAGCCACTTCAAAGGTCCTACCTAGTGATACCTGAGTTCCACTTTCAAGTTGCCGTTTCACATAGTATCCTGAAACTCGGGCTGAAATTTCACGGTGCCGTTTCTTCCTGCCAGGGCTCCTTCTCGAAGTTCCAAGACCATCCAGGCTTCGTCGGGAGCTTCAAACTCACAGTCAATACCCTTGGGCTTACCCGGAACAAAACCGAAGCGTGGGTAGTAATCCGGATGACCCAGTAGCACTACTATTTCGTGGCCAAGACGATGGCATTCTTCGAGACCAACTCGGACCAGTTGCGAGCCAATTCCTTTACGTTGGTACGCTGGGAGAACCGCCATCGGGGCAAGGGCTATTGCCTCGAAGATCGAACATTCTGATTCCACGGTAACCGGGCTGAATAAAATATGCCCCACAATTTGACCTGACTGGACAGCAACGAGCGAAAGTGTGACTACATCTCGATTTCGGAGCTTATCAATAAGTGCCGCTTCTTCCTTTTGGCCGAACGCCTGCTCATTAATGTAGCGAATAGAATCAATATCTTGGGGCGTTTCTGGACGAATGGTTAACATACGCAAATCTCACAGAGTTTATCACTCATTAAGGAAACAGATTTCGTATTGCTATTATATCAGGTAGTGAGGCTACACGCCACCGAAAAAGATCCACATATTGATACCCCAGCTCCATTGTGCTAATACCATTTTCAGAGTAGTAAGATACTTTTCAGGTTAATCCAATACACGTTATGTCAAATAGCAGGACTCGAGCTATTAACCAGCGTAAGCCCCAGTGTTAGGCTACTCCCCAGCCCCCGCCGCCGCCCCTTGACAGCACACCTGCAACGTGATAGCCTTTTGCCTACCTATGAGGTTACGATTCTCACGGAAGATTATCCCCATAGATGCCCTCGATGTTAGCCAGCCCCTGGCTCTTATGGAAGATAGGAGGAACGGGGCTTGATGAACCCCAGCGGATCCATGCCTGTCACTTTGTGTGCCCTGTTTCCATTGTTTGTTAGTGCATACGGAGGAGGTGTAAAAGACAACTAGTTGTTGTTTCAATATTAAATGGCCCCGCATGAGTAACAGCTCACCGGGGCCGCTGCTGGTAGTCAATAGAAAGGGGGACGTACTGTGAGTCAGGAAGAACTGAAGGCAAGTATCAAAGCTCTTGAGGACATCGAGGCAATAAAGAAGCTGAAATCGGACTATTGCTATTACATTGACACCCGCAACTTGGACGCGTGGGCATCTCTTTTCGCTGA
>Ga0209635_10000326_pt1 | contig 31559 bp, 28 predicted proteins | sample DeeMarSWOR230_32_FD_187463 | JGI IMG/M metagenome (GOLD analysis project Ga0209635, IMG submission 187463) | Marine sediment microbial communities from White Oak River estuary, North Carolina - WOR-2-30_32 (SPAdes) (version 2) | ecosystem: Environmental > Aquatic > Marine > Intertidal zone >...
TCCTGTCCCGATCAGCTCAGCCCTATATCCTTCTGCCTCCAGGGCATTCACCAGTATCCAGGCCGTGGTTCGTTTTCCCACGGCAGAGTCAGTGCCTAACAGGGCAACCTTCAGGCAGGTCACCTGCTCTATCTTTCCGCTGAAAAAGTGAAGATCTCTGCGGGATGGCGGCTTTCTCACGTCGCGGATTATCACTTTGTGCCTGGCGGCCAGGGCCGCAATCTCACTATCCTCGGAAAGCAGGTCATGGAGGCCGGAGTCAACGTTCAGCCCGAGGGTGATGGCTTGCATCACGTCATTTCGTGCCCCGGCGTTGAGCCGTCCTCCATCCGGCGCCAGCCCGATGGCCAGGTGCGTAGCTGCGTGGCCGTTTCTATTGGCCGCCTCTACAGATGCATGAATACTTGCATGAATGGGAATCCCTTTAGGGCTGCCATCCAGGATGTTACCCGCATCACTTCCCACATGCTGAGAGTCCACCACGGAAAGAACCCTGTAGCGTCGCGTATAACGGACCAACCCATGTGCTGTTTTACCGTTTGTGGTGCCAAAGGCCCCTTGGCAATAGACTATTGCATTGCCTTCAGGAAAATTGTTCATTATCTTCTCCCCGTAAGGACCACCACGTATCTATCTCCCGGGAGCGGTTCCTTACGATGCTGCTCCACGAGAACGATCAACCCGGCTGTGGATGCAGGAAGAACGTTTAAACCCTCTTTTTCTCTCAGAAGGCGGGAAAAGGCGAGCATGCTTTTGTCGCTCGCATAAGAGGCCCAGCCACCTGTCTTTCTGACGGCTTCCAGTGCATAATCCCCATCAATAGCGTGCCAGTTGATCAGGGGCTCATTCACCGAGGTTTCTCGAATGAGCCTCGGCTCAATATCTTCGCATTGGGGCGAATTCTTCAAAAATGCCCTGATAATAGGGTTCTTGCCATAGGAAGATCCTGCCATCATTCGAGGGATACGCGAGGTTTTGCCGCGGCGATGCAGGCTCAAAAATCCCCTGTATATCCCTGCCAGCGTGGTTCCATTGGATACGGGCACAGCCACGACGGCAGGGGCATCGCGAAGCTCGTCGTAAATCTCGTAGGCAATCTCACCATAAACCTTGAGTTGGAGTGCCGTATTGGCGCCGCCTGGATTGGCGTCATAGATCTCATCGGATTGGGCCCTTTGTTGAGAGGTCAGCACTGCTATTTCGTAGTCGCCGGGCACGCGTATAATTTCCGCGCCGTAACTCATGATCTCTTGAACTCGCTTGGTATGGAATCCCTCGGGTATGTAGATGACGCAGTGCAGCCCGGCCGTTGAGGCTGCAAGCGCCATGGCAGCGCCGTAATTGCCGCATGTGGCTACCGTGATCGCGTCGAATCCTCTCCGCATGGCGTCCATAGCCTGGGCAAAGGCGATGCGATCCTTCTGAGCACCGGTTGGGTTGCCTCCTTCGAATTTGAGATAGAGCTGCCGAAGGCCCACTTCACGCTCGATATTGCGGGATCGTGAGAGCGTCGTGTCGCCTACCTCTGAATCGATGATATCCTCGAATGCCTCCAGTCGCTCTTCTAACGGCTGATCGGGATCTGCTGCAACCCTCTTCTGGGGTTCCAGTTCAGGGGCGATGATTGGCGCTTGAGCACTGGCGCCATCAAGCAGAGAGAGCACGAGGCCATCCTGCTCTTGGAGGGCGTCGGCCTGCTGAGAAAGATCCGGTTCTTTCACGGGCTCGCCTTGCTCTGATCGGTTCTCTGATGTCAATTGCTTTTGTTTCCTGTCGTTCTCACCCATGGAGACCTCCTGATCTACGATTTCTTTCCAAAAAATCGGCAATACGAGCGGTAAAAGATACCCATAGGAAGTATCATGAACCCAGGCTGTTCAAAAGATCCAGGTAAAGCTCAGCTGCCAGGCAGACCTGTTGAAAGGATACCGATTCCTCCGGTGCATGAGCTTGCTCCAATCTGCCCGGCCCCAGCAGAATGGTTTTCACCCCCGCTGCCCAGAGCTGGTTCGCGTCTGAGTGGCTTCTAAAGGCAGTCGGCTCCCAAGGAAGTGAATGCTGTGCATATACGTCCTTGAGGGCCGCAACAACCGGTCCTTTTTCGGGAAGTTTATATCCACCATCGATTGTTGCAATTCGAAGCGCCATGGCGGTAGAAGAATTTTCTCTCTCTTCCCGAACAACAACCTCCTCAAGCTCAGCAACGATCTCCCCGATGGGAGCGGCGGGCGGTAAATGAATATCCAGCCGTGCCTCACACCGCTCAGGAACGGCAAACCCTGATGGGGAACTAAAAAGGTCACGTATGTTATACACGAGCTCAGGGTGACTCTCTTCCATATGGTGGGAAATGTGCAACATCAATCGAAACATGGCCTCAATGGGGCTCTGTCCTGCGCTGGCCAAGGACGCATGCTTTCGCTCGCCGGCCGTATAGATCTGGATTTCCAGGTAGCCATAATTGCTCAGACATGGCTGGAGGTCCGTGGGCTCGCCAATGACCGCCCACGGAAAATGGTGTTCTTTAATCAGGCATTCTGTTCCGTCCCCCTCTTCCTCTTCCCCGACAACGAGGCAAAGTGCTGCCGGCAGCCGGGTATGTCCGGCTTCCCACAGCGTCAAATAGGCTTCCACTGCCGCGGCGCAGCCGCCCTTCATGTCGGCGGTGCCAAGTCCTTTGATCAGGTCTCCATTCTCGCTGTATTCGTAGGTTTCCAGGTCATAGGCGGACACCGTATCCAGATGCCCAATAAGGGCCAAACGAATATTTGTCTCAGGGGGCATGACAACCAGGTTGTATCGATTGTCATCCACGGGCTGGCGTAAAACGGGAATGCCGCGGCGCCTTAGATATCCGTAAAGAAACTCGAGAATCTCCTCTTCCTTGCCGGAAGGACTGTAAATATTCACCAGTCTCCGCAAGAGCCTCCTGAGGCGCTGGGGCTGGATGTTGGAGCCGGACTTACCCATTGTTTTTCCAGAATTGCTGTGCGAGCAGCCCCTCGCCCTGCCTCTTTTTATGGTTCTGCTGGTGCGTGGCCAGGTTCATGGTGAGGTAGATGTGCTGCTCGGGATTTCCAAATCCCATCTTTCTGAAAAAGTGGAGGGCCGGAAGATTTTCGGCCTCTGTGTCCACCAAAAGCATTCTTACGCTATCTTTAAGCATAATGTCCCTGAACCGTTCAAAAATCCTTTCAGCGATACCCATTCGTTGGCAGGAGGGGTCCACTCCCAGCCATACAAGATGACCGTATTTCCACGCAGAGTGACTCTTCGTAATGGTCGTACCCAGGGCAAACCCGACAATCTCTTCATTACGCTCTGCTACCAGACAAAATTCACTATCACTGTTAAATAATTCGGTCACCTCATACTCATCCCATGTCCGGTAGAGATTTGGCGCTTTTTTTGCCTTAAAAAGCTTCTCGCCAAGATGGAATACCTTGGCCAGGTCGTCAATCTCCATCTCACGAACCCTAATGTTATGGCGCTTGGCCCCCATACCTGAATATGTCTCTACGGCCATGATACTTGATCACCTTCCTCCTATGAGCAATGGTTCACAATGCCATTGCCCTTTCAAAATTCATTCTTATGTATCGCCTATCGGTTTGTCAAATCTTTTTACACACCCTCCCATTGAGGCTTACGCCTCCAGCCTCACTGTAGTTCTTGCCCGCGCAGGCATTTGAAAAGCTGGATGCTCAATAATCGAGCGGGACATGAATATTCGGTAACCAACTGAATTTTTCGATTGAAAAAATAGTTATTTTAGGTAAGTTAACATCTTCGGTAATGGTGTATTGGTAATGGACAGGGTAACGTCAAAGCCCAAGGCACCCTGCTGATTTTTCCGGGTCCTATTAAGGCCGATGAGTTGAGGAAAAAGGAACAATATATTTCTTTGGCTAACTGTATGGCGATGAGACCGAAATTACTCGCATTTCTTTGTGGGCTGTTCTGCGTTAACGTTTTTCTCCCGTGGGGGGCACTTTCACAAGAAAAGGGGGAGCGTGCAACGGCTCCAGCCTCTCAACAGTTGAGCTTGGCTCAGGCGGTGATGTGCGAGGAAATAAAAGACCATGCTCCCCATAATCAGGCGATTGTCTTTTCCGTTACAAACGGAAGTACGAGCTGTTTTACTTCTTTTGATCCTGTACCTGAAAAAACCTATATTTACCATGACTGGTTCTACCGGGATAAGCTCACTACAAGAATAAAGCTTTTTCTTCGGCCACCCCGTTGGTCAACATTTAGCAGGATTCAATTGAGAGAGGCTGATAAAGGACCTTGGCGTGTGGAGATAACCGACCGGAAAGGCGCTCTCCTTTGTATAGTGCGATTTAGTATCACAGATTGATTTGCCATGAATAATTTTTTAGCCCTTTTTCTCACGCTTCAATGGCAGGATATCGTTGATATCCTTCTCGTTAGCTATATCGTCTTTCGTCTTTATATTCTTCTCAGGGGGACCAACGTATTCCGCGTGCTCATTGGAATTGCGTTTCTATGGGTCTTTCACAGAATAGCCGTTTCCCTGGGATTGATTGTAACCAGCTGGGCAATCCAGGGCATTATGGCAGTTGCTGCTCTTATTATTATCGTGGTATTCAGAAATGAAATCCGTTCCGTTCTTCAGGCAAAAAACGTAAAAGCGCTTCTCTGGGGCTACCCCCGCAAAACAGCCGAGACCCCTGTCGATATCATAGTCGAGAGTGCCTATGAGCTAGCTCAATCACGAAGTGGGGCACTGATTGTTCTGCCGGGAAAAGAGGATTTACAGGAGGTACTCCACAGTGGAATACCCTGGGGTGGATCGGTATCCAAGGAAATGATCCTCAGTATATTCTGGCATGATAATCCCGTCCATGATGGCGCCGCCGTTATTAAGGGGGATCAGGTTGAAGAGGTAGGGGCTGTACTCCCACTCTCACACCGAAAAGATCTCCCCTCCTATTACGGCACTCGTCACAGGGCCGCAGCCGGGTTGGCTGAAGCTAGCGATGCCCTGGTCATCGTGGTATCCGAGGAACGAGGGGATGTGACTGTGGCTCTGGGCTCCCGCATGAAGGTCATAAAGCGAAAAGAAGACCTTGCCCGCATGCTGCGCAAACACGCGGGTGTTTCCTCAAAACAGGGAGGCTATCTTAGTAGGCAAAGGCTTGAGCTCGGCATAGCAGCTCTTGCCTCCGTGGTATTCATCACCGGCGTATGGTTTATCTTTGCCCGGGGTTTGGATACGTTAATTACATTTGAAACACCCGTTGAATACATGAATCGCGATCCCGCAATAGAGATCTCGGACACGTCGGTAAATGCCGTCCGCCTCCATTTGAGCGGGTCGGATGCCCTTATTAAATCTATTCGACCTGAGCAGGTCAAGGTACGGCTCGACCTGAGCAGGTCCGTTGTCGGGCCTAACACCTTTTCCATTGCACAAAAAAACATCAGCCTACCGCCTGGAGTTTTCCTAAAAAAGGTTGAACCATCGTCCGTTACGGTAATCCTCGACCACGTAAAAAGAAAAGAGGTGCCCGTTCAAATCGACTGGGCTGGAAAGCTACCCGAGGGTTTAATCCTTAGCGAGGCCCGGCTAGACCCTGAAAAGATCGAACTTATTGGCGGCCAAAAAATGCTGGAAAATATCTCAACGGTCTACACGGAACAGGTCTCGCTGAGTACTATTCAAAAATCGGGGACGATGACCGTTAAGCTGGTGCTTGATCCTGCGTCTCTGAAAATTTCACCCAGCTCAAGAGATAAAGTCACCATAGAGTATATGGTAACAAGAAGGGCACGATGAACCTACTTCAGGCCTGGACTAAAGCAACTGCACGCATAGAGAGGCTTACGGCAGAGTTAAACCCAGATTGTGCAGTAGACATCTACTGCGGCTTGAAAATCCTTGCTGCAACGCTCGTTTCACGATTTTGTTTCTTAACATATTTATGAGGCTGGCTTGTCCGCATGGCGGGCTTGTCCGCCTGGCGGATTAAAGCACTTATGAATAAGCAGGGGAAGGTTTTCTTCTGGATCGTTTAAACATCTTGATTATTTCATACGCAAAAAGGAATACACCTGCCGAGGCTAAAATTGTTAACCAGTCCTTGAGGGTTAAAGGGGCAAAGCCTACAAAGCTATTTATCAACGGCGTATAAATAGCAGCCATTGTTAACCCAAGTGAAATAACAATAGACCACAAGATTTTTTTATTGCTCCAAAAATTACGAGTAAAAAGAGACTCATAATTATATCTCCTCGACAAGATATTTACAAATTGGCAGGACACTATAGTTGCGTAACTGAGAGCTGTAGCTCTCGGATACATACCATGAGCCAGAGTGAGCTCTACGCCAGTTCGCTGAATAAATAGAGCGTAATTGACAAAGCCAATAGCTCCCATTAGAAATCCTAGGAATAGAATTTCGGCCATTGTATATTTGTTTAATATATGCTCTTCCTGGCTTCGTGGGGGTGAAGTCATTAAATATTTTGAACCTGGGTCAAAAGTCAAAGCCGTGAGTGGCAAAATCTCTGCCAGTAGATCAATAGCTAAAATTTGAATAGCTAAGATAGGAATAGGCCAGCCAAAGAGAGCTACACCTATAAGTCCTAAAAGAACAATACTTAATTCCGCACCGTTACTGGTTAAAGAAGCTATGATTGTTTTCTTTAGGTTATTATAAATTGTCCTTCCTTCTCGTATTGCATATACGAGTGTTGAAAGACTATCATCTAAGAGTATAAGTTCAGAAGCCTCTTTTGCAACATCGGTACCAATGCGTCCCATTGCCACCCCGATATGGGCACTTTTCAGAGCGGGAGCATCGTTAACCCCATCGCCTGTAACTGCAACTATGTCCCCTTTACCTTTTAGGACTTTTACAATGCGCAATTTGTCCTCTGGAGATACCCTGGAAAAAATAAGGGACTCGTTTTCTTTCATAATCTCTATGAGTTTTTCATCAGGCATTTCAGAGAATTCTTCTCCGGTAATAACCATCACTTCCTTATCCGTCCTGGACAAGTGAATTTGCTTTCCTACTGCCTGCGCGGTAAGGGCATGATCACCCGTCATAATATAGGTCTTGATATGAGCTTCATGCGCCTTCTCTATTGCCTCTTTAGCGCCTTCTTTGGGAGGATCACTCATCGCCATCAATCCAAGAAAAATTATATTTTTTTCAACATCTTCCATTACATAGTCTTGTTTGCTGTCTTGTAGCTCCCTGTATCCAAAGGCCAAGACCCGCATTGCCTTTTGAGAATATTCTACACTCGATTTTTTTATTATATCTATATCTTGTTCTGTAATTGCTGCCGCCTTCCCGTTTCTATAGATTTTTTTACTGATAGAGAGCATACCATCCAGTGCTCCCTTCATACAAAGAACGACGCGATTATCAAACTGCCTGACAGAACTCATTCTTTTTCGCTCAGAATCAAAGCTGAATTCCTGAAGCTCCGGGCTTTCTTCATCTTCCCTGGGAGAGCGAGTCCCAAGTTTTGTTGATGCTGTAATGAGCGCAGCTTCAGTTGGATCACCAATTGGATACCAACCGGGATGATTCTCATCTGGCTCATGAATTTCGGCATTGGATGCCATAGTGGCGGTATCGAGCATGATTTCTATTTTATCAATCTCCCCCTCTGTGAGCTCCTTGCCCTTGGAATCCAATATACTCCCTTTCGGCTCATACCCGACACCGGTAATCTCATATTGTTGACCATCAAACCATAGGTACTTCGCGGTCATTTCATTTTTAGTAAGCGTTCCTGTCTTGTCTGTAGAAATCACGTTTGTTGATCCCAGGGTCTCTACAGAGGATAACTTTTTTACTACCGCATTCCTTCTAGCTAACCGTGCAACACCGTTAGATAGTGCTACTGTGATTTGCATTGGTAGTGCTTGAGGAACAACGGCAACTGCAATGCCCAGAGCATAGATAAGTGCAAGGTTCAATCCAAGTCCCTGCCATATCGTAACCCCGAATAAAATAATTCCGATTATTATGGCAAAGATGGTAATCTTGTTTCCGAGTGTCCCCAGTTCCACCTGTAACGGTGTTTGCGATTTTTCCTCTTCCTGTGCTAAGCTTGCAATTTTTCCTACTTCGGTATTCATTCCTGTTGCGACAATAGCCCCTTTAGCATTACCGGAAGCCACGGTTGTTCCCAAATAAGCCATATTATCCCGATCTGCAAGGCTGGATGACTTTTTTATGGTGTTGCTGTGTTTTTCTTGGGGCATTGATTCCCCGGTTAAGGAGAAGTCATTTGTTCTTAAATTGAACGATTCAATGACCCGAATATCAGCAGGAACTTTATCTCCTTCCTCGAGGTATATAATGTCCCCGGGCACGAGTTTTTCCTGGGGCAGTTCAATTAATTCACCGTTTCGAAAAACCTTCGCAGGAGATTGGACTAATTTTTTAAGGGAATCCATAATGCGTTCGGCTTTATGTTCCTGCAAATAACCGATACTGGCATTGATGAGGACGATAATGAACATGATGGAGCCGTCTCTCAAATTCCCGATGGCAAGAGAGATTATCCCTGCAACGATGAGAATAATGACGAGGACATCTTTAAATTGAAGGAGAAATTGTAACCACTGTGGTGTCTTGGCTATAGTGGTTAATGTATTTTCACCGTATTGAGCAAGTCTCTTTTCTGCCTCTTCGCTGGAAAGACCCTTTTCTCCGATCCCAAGGGCTTCAAAGACTTCTTTGACTGTTTTCATATAGAAATCAGCCTTATCTGACATTGTGTTTTACCTCCACATGACAAATATGGTCTTAATAAGTCCTAGCAAAAGACGCCTGTAACGACACTTCCCATTCTCTCCTGTGTTGTGATTATTATTCGCTTATGTCACAGCTCTCATTCTGTAGTCATTTGATTTCTCATTAACCCAGCCCATGAAGATGTATCCCGGAGAGGCCAGTCGCTCACTTTTCATGAGAAAAACCGGCACGGCATTGCCGCATCTAATTCTTTGATCCCTCTCTTGTCGACATAAGCCTGTTACCAAGCTTCTTGATTCCGCGACCGATGCCCTTTATTGCCTCACGAAGCCTCTCGGGTGACCATCTCTCACCGCGTTTTACCTTCCTGGCAATGGTGCGAGCTTCTTTAGCGGCAACGGCATCATCCTGATCCAATTCCCTTCCGGCCCAGACCGAACCGTACATCAAATGGCTGGCAGCGGCGTCAAGGGCATAGGTCATTTTTTCATGGTCCCTCTCTGCCTCATAGCTCAAGGCCCTCTGTTGATGGTGGTACGCCAGGGCATACTCGGCTTTGGCAAAGGCTTCTTTCAGCGCCTTGTTCGTGGGCGGGGATCCCTCTTCAAGTGCCTTTATCAGCCTTTCCAATTCCTTGATCGATGCCCCCAAATCGTCTTTTGCCTCACCTTCGGCGCGATAGGCTTCAAGCTTCAGCCATGCCTTAGCTCTTCGGATATTATATGCCGCATCCTGAAGGTTACCACCGATAAAATTTTCCCAGGCATCGTGGAGATAGCGGGCTGGATCGTGTGCGAAGATAATCCATATTTCCTCCTCAACCAGATTCTCTAACGTCCCAGGTTTCTGATCAGCTGCCCACATCCAGGTTGGGCACATTGCAACTAGAGAGGCAAAAATAGTAATAAATAGTATACGTCTCATGAGAAAACCTCCAATCTTAACGATAAATTCTAACCTGTGGTCATCTTACAGGGCCAATAGACATGTATCATAGGAAAGGCTCCCATATCCACAATAAAGGGCATGATGCTGTTTTGTTTGAAATTGTTACTATAAGAATGCCTTTACTGGCACTCGATTCTCTGAGAGATCCTAAAATGTATAACCGATTGAGAAATGGAGCCTTCCGGGGCTTTCGCCCTCCTCAGGCTCAAGCTTGATTCCGTAGAGAAAGCCAATGGGTCCGACCGGCGTGATATACCGCAAACCCACCCCCACTGAGGAGCGAGTATCGTCCGAAACACTCTCCGCGTAGGTGCTGCCCACGTATCCCACATCATAGAACAGGGTAAACTCGACATTATGACCCAGATCGATCCTCGCCTCCACACTCCCTGCCACCATCGAACGCCCCCCTACGGGGCTTCCAATTGGATCAATGCGGAGCATGTTCTCCCTGAAGCCCCTCACATCTGAGGTTCCACCAAGGTAGAAAAGCTGGTCATCGGGAATCCTTTCGGCCGGACCGAAGGGATCGATGTAGCCCGCGCGTCCGAGCCATGCAAAGGTCAGTCGATCAATAGGGGTAGTATAGAGCCGCAGGTCATAGCGATATTTAAATAAATCATCAAGGGAGTTGCGGATCCCCTTGGAGACGTCTACAGAGAGGGAGGAAAGTATCCCTTTCCTGGGGCGAATAAATGAATCCCTGGTATCATAGCGTATCGAGGGAGTGGTTACGAGAATGCTTCTTGGTTTGAACATATCCTCATCTTCAAAATAAGCCGTATCTCCTGTCGGATCTGTTATAAATTGCTCTCTCCGTTCAAATCGGAAGTTCAGCCCTGTGGTAATGTGCCGAAACCACTTGCGGGAGAATCCGAGGGATGAGCCAAGCGATCTGGTCCCGAAATCCTGATTAAACTCCTCTCTGCGCTCCGAATACAGGCCAAATGTGGTTGCGATTCGGGTGCCAAATAGCCTGGGCTCCGTGATCCCCAATTCGCTGCGATACCCAATCTGGCTTACCTCTCCGGCCATCCATGCGTCTTTGTTTGTGCCGAACAGGTTGCGGTCTCCCCCCCTGGCATGGAGGTAGAACCCCCTGTTTGTCTCATACCCCCCGCCTGCCTGGATGAAATAGGGCTTCTTTTCCTCCACATCTACCAAGAGTTGGACTTCCTCTCTCTTTTCCCTGAGGCCGATTGCCCTGAACCGAACGGAGTTAAAGATTCCCATGTTTCTAATGCTTCTCTGTGACTGGAGCATCTTCTCCAAGGAGAATGGTTCCCCCGGCGCCATCTGAAACTCCCTCTGGAGGATCCTCTTCTTGGTCTTAAAATTACCCATATAGTGAACATGACCCATCTTCGCTCGTGGCCCCTCATCCACGTAATACGTTACCCTGGCTTTTGATCTATCCTCGCTTATCGAGACCTCTCCTTTTACCTTGACATGGGGGTACCCTTTCTTGGAGACCACCGCGGACAAGGCATTCTCATCGCTTTGCATCATGTAGCTTCGAAAGGGCTCCTCCTCACTCATCTGGATTGCGTTATACGCCTCTTGCCCTGAGATGGCGGTAATTCCAATGACCTCCACCGAAGCGACAAGGGTGCGGACTTTCTCCTCAATCTCGAGGGTAATTTCCACATTCCTTTTATCCGCGCTCCACTTCACCTCTTTTACGATCTCCGTATCCATATACCCGTGCTTGCGATAGAGCGATTTGATAGCACTTATATCATCCTCGAGGATCTCAGGCACGAAAATCCCCTTCTCTCGAACTCCCGGTACGCGGGTGAGCATCTGCTTCTTGAGCTCTGTGTCATCAAAGGCCTTGTTACCACTGAACTGTATTGAGTTCACGATAGTCTGAGGCCCCTCATTAATAACAAACCGGATCATGCGTATTGTCTCGTCTTCCCCGGTAGCTCTCTTCTCTTCTTCAATCTTCACCTTGGCCTCAAGAAACCCGGCCATTCTATATCTGTCTTTAATCGCCTTCACGCTCTTTCTCAACCCGAGATCATTCTTATTCCCCTCTCTGAAGAGGACCAAATCCTTCCTTAAGGCATCTTCTCCAAATGCCTCGTTGCCTCTAAACTCAACCTCATACCTGGATCCCTCATCAATTGTGATGAAAACAGAAACCTCTATCACAGCAGGTTCTCCCATGATCTTGTGATCGATGATAACATCCGGGTACCCTCTTTTTCTGTAGAAGCTGGTTAATTTCTTGATGTCCCTATCGAGGTCTCGTCCGATAAATCGCCCTGAGCTTCCCGGGAGCAATAAGGCACGCCAAGTCTTCATCCTGGATTTGAGCGTCATATCCGAAAACGCTCGATTACCCACGATATCGAGCCGTGCGAGAGCGCGGTATGGGCCCTTGTCTATGTCTACATGAACAATGAAATTGCCATCTTCGGGATCTTCCGTTGCCGTTACCTCTACCTTCGGATTCGGGAATCCCTCGCCTTTAATGACTTCCGCGATCAATGCGGCCTGTTTGTGGAGCTCTTCATGGATATAGACCTCCCCGACATAAGTCGTCATCGCCTTGAGAATTTCTCGCTCGAAAAGGGGAAACTCACCGTATATCGTGATATCCTTGATTAGCCGAAACGCCTTCAGGTGAAACAGGAGCGCAATGCCCTCCTTCTCGCGCTCGGAATCAACATGGATTTCTCGGAATCTCTTTGATATCTTCAATGCCTCGATTGACTCTTGAAGCAGATCAGGGGAAAATCGATCCCCTTCTCGAAGAACAATCAGGTTCCTCGCCAGGTCAGCCAGCTCAACTTCATAATCGGGAAGATCACGAACCTTCACGATGATACGGGTAATATGCTGATTAAGGTGCGCCAAGGAATGAAGATCGGCCTCTTTATCGTTGGCATGACCGTAAGAGGTGAATCCTATGAGGGCTGGCAGGAGACACATGAGCGGCAGGATAATGGAGAATTGTCGTCCCAATCGCATGTAATTTTTCCAACATTCTTATCGAAACTCGAGCCTGAAGAATATCTCCCCGCCGGAGGTTCCCTTATCATCCTGAAAGCCGCTCAGCAAAATGCCCTCAAGCAGTTTATACTCCGCAATCGCGCGCTGGCTCAACTCGCCGTCTTTGGATTCCACCGCGTATTTTAGGGTCATTCGCCTGGAAAGCTCCTTGCCTATGGTAACCTTCACCTGATCGGACACCTGCTCTTCCTCCTGTGCCTGAGTCTCGACCTCGAGTATATCAAGCCCTGTGGCCTTTTTGATATCATCTTGGAGTGTTGTTGCGAGGATTCCTGCAAGCATACGCGTTTCGGATTTCGTTGTTCCTCCGTCCGCCTCAATCAGCTCGTGTGTGGTTTTTCCGAACATAAGAAGAGAAAGTATGTCTCCATCCTCCTCCGGAGGGTCGGAGGTTAAGGTAAAGGAGAGCTTGTCAGGCGGGCCGGAGATCGCCAGCCGTATCGTCCACTTCCGAACCTGGACCTCGCCTTCGATGTCAAAGATAGGCTCGATCTTATAGGGGTTCGAGAAGTCGATCTCCCCCTTTTTAACGTCAAACGTCCTCCTCCGGTAGGTGACCGTTCCCGATTCAATGGTGACCCTTCCCGTAATCATTGGATTGCTCAGTGTGCCTGAGATTCGAAGATCGGGATTGATATCCAGGTGAGCGAGGTTATTATCAACAACAAAGGGATTCCTGCGCCTGAGCGAGATATCCACGCTCATATTTTTCATAAAAGGCAGGGTTATCTCCTTGGGCCGTGGAGCTTCCTCCCTCTTCCTCTTACCCACAACCTGGAGCAGACTGAGGTTCACGCCCTTGTAGTAGGTCCCCTCAAGGATAACGACCTCTCCTTGAACCAATGATTTATCGGGAGTTCCTCGAATCTGTAGCGTGGCGTTCAAGAGCACATCCATCATGTCAGGTACTTGGAGGGGCAGAGCATGTGCATCTATCGCCAGCTTTACCACGGCAGGCCGAATCCCCTTCAGCTCCATCGTGCCACCCGCGCTGAACCGACCGGTATCCATCCTCCCCTCGAGCGTATCGATCGTTACCATCCGTGGGGTGATCCGTATCGTTCCGCTCAGATTGTGTACCTTCTGGCCAATATTCGGGACGGTAAAGCCCACATCCTTAAGCTCCATCTGCCCCCGAATATCGGGGTGAGACCAGGCACCAGTTACCGCGGCAGAAAGGCTCACGTTTCCCGTGAGATCTGGCAACTCATCAACGAATAGACGGGCCACCTGCAAGGGGATGGTGCCCTCAGCCTGAAGGGATAGGGTGCCATGGACTTTTGCCTTTCCCTCAATATCGATCTTCCCCTCTTTTAAAAGAGAGCCCCTGAGCGAGAGGATCGTTATTTCCCCATCCTCCATTACGGCCTTGAAATTCCGGCCGGCAAAAAGCTCCCTTTGCTTGTAAAAGAGCTCCATCTGTAAGAGATCAGCAACAACAGAGGTTTGACGGAATGCGCGTGCGTTGCCCCTTGCTTCAATCCTGCCGCTTACCGTAGCGCTCAGGTGTTTCTGGCCCATGAGCCTAAAGTAAGGCTCAAGATCTGCCCGGCTACATTGTATGAATGCCGAAAAGTCCCCTTTTTGCACGTGGTAGGATCCCTTGAGATCGAAGTTCAGCTTTCCTGAGATATGGGCCACCTGATCCCGAAGATCGAGTTGAACCTGGAAGTCGTTAAATGATCTGCCCTTGAACCGGGGTTTCTCCAGGGTAATCTTCCCTGCAAGGTGCGGGTTTTCAAACGTACCTTGCCCGGAGATATTGAAGAGGATTCTTCCTTCGCCGATTTCCCGCTCCCTGATCTTCTCTATATTGCCCAGGGAAATCCCTTTTGATACAAGGTCAATCTGATACGCCTTGTCGAGGGTAACCCACCCAGCTCCCTCAATCAATTCCCCCGGCGCCACCACGAGTTGCAAGGGCTTGAACCACGCTTTTTTTCCAGCAAGAGCACAAACCAGTTTTATTTCGTGGAAGCGCTGAACCCCGAGATCCACGTTTGTACCGTGGAGATCAATGGTCCCTCGCGGTCTTCTGAAGTTTCCTTCCATGGTTGCGGCAAGAGAGACCTTTCCTTTCATCCCATCAACAAAATCTTCTACAGATATACTGTCACCCCTTACACCCAGGGTAAATGTGGGATCTTTGAGCACTCGCTTTGTTTTCTGGTCAAAAACCTGAGCCGTCCCGGAAAAACGGAGCATGGACTTATGATTACGAATCTCCATCTTTTCAACAAAGAGCTTTCCATATGAAAATCGGAATGTGGTTTCACAATCACCGATGCGGATTGCTTTGGCCTTCAGTTCTTTCCCTGCTAAAGCGCCCTTTGCTATTAAGGATTGGAGAGCCCCATCGAGATTCACCTGCCCCTCGATCGTGCCCTTTATTGGCTCCTTTGTAAAAAAATCTCTCATCTCAACATTCTTAAAGGTAACAGAGAGATTCAACGGAATTGTTCGGTCAACCTTAAAAAAATCATCTTTAAAGACCTTAACCGAGCCAGTGGCATTTATGAGAGAGCCTTGATTCTCAAGGGAAAGCATTGCGACTCGTAATCTTCCCGATTGTTCCAGGTTGGCATTGGCCCCAATATTCCCGAGTGTTACGTGCCTATACCTGAGCTGTCTTCCCTGCAAGACAAAATCAAATGCCGGTCTTTTGGGCGATCCTGAAAGGGTGGCTCTGATATCGCAGGCACCACCTATACCGCCTATCCCAAGGGAAGAAAGTGTTTCTGTAAGATCCGGGGCCTCTATTGCCAGGCTTGCTGTGATGTTACCGGAAGAGAGATCAAACCGACCGCTCGACTGCATTGATAGTGATCCTGACCTGGCCTTTAATTGCTTAACAGTTACAACCCCATCCTTAAGACCGGCACTGGTTGTAACGTTGAGATCAACCGGTTTTTCAAGCGTGCCGGTAGCAAATTCTTTGAAATCTGCCTCCATCTCTCCATCTGTGGACATTTCCTTCGGCGATAATCCCGTTCCGGATAATGCCATGTTAAAGGCCACAATACCGCTGGATCCGTGTTCCACCGCACTCCGCAATTTCTCAAGCCTTATTCCAGCCCCCTTGAGAAGCACATGGTATGATATGGCCGTAAAATCTCTTTGCGGAGCAATAAATCCCTGTTTAAAGGCCTTGGACAGGTCGACTTTTCCCTGCATGCTCATATTCCCGGAACCAATACCCGCGTTGAGATTATTGAGAGTCACTAACCGCTCTTTTAAGATGAGGTCAAGAGATGCCCTATCAACGTAATTCCCCGAAAGCATTCCGCCCCCATAGGTGAGGCTTATGGTAACTTCAGGATTATCCAGTTCCCCTCTGGCAGTTATCCTTGCTCTAATATCTCCTGTTAGCAGCTTGTTCAGTGAAAGGCTTTTTTGGACCTCGCCGAGGGCAGCTAAAACGTCCAGAGATAGATCGAACATGGGTTTTTTGAAAATATCGCGTACGCTTCCGGACGCCGTAAGCCTCGATGCAGGGGTGTTGGCTTCGATAAGAAGCTCATCAATGCGGTCCTCTTGAAGCGCTGCGCTCACCGTGCATCGTGCAAGGCTCGTATTAACCTTGGGGCTGTCTATCCTGCCTTCGGCGATCTGAAGCACGATACGTGCAGATTGCCTTAAAAGGTCTCCCTCCGCCCTGAGATCAAGGCCCTCCACTGAGATAACTAAACCCGAAGATACCATCTCATAGCGAATAGAGCCATGGGCAAGCTCTAATGCCTTAACTCGAATCTTAATGGGGAAACCTGATGCCCTGCTTACCTCGGGTCCTTGCTTTAACCCTGCCTCTTCTCTGTAAGGGGCCACGGTATCAAGAAAATTAAGTTTACCACTTTTGTCCGTAAGTAAGTTGGCCCAGGGTTCCTCCAAAATTACATTCTTGAGGGTGAGTGTTCCCTTTAAAAGCGTAGCCCACGATACCTCGACACGGAGGGCGTTGAGACCTGCGATCTCACCGTTGCGCCGATCTTTAAGTGTAATGTTTTTTAAGGTGAGCTCGCCTTTAAAGGGGGAAAAACGAAAATCGCTGAATGCGATTTTCCCTGGAATGACTCCATTTACCTTGCCCTGAATAAGATCCCGGGCATGATCAGTGTTGAGATATACGCAGACCCCGGCAAGAAAGACGAGCACGATACAGAGACAAATAACTGCGCCGATAAAGCACCTTTTAGCTATTCTTTTCATGGCATGCTTTTCAGCAGATATCCTCTCTTTAATTATGGTTAATCCAGATTTATTATGATCTGTGCCCGGCGTACTATTCAGATAGGGGCTTTACATACGAAAGATCGGCCCGCGGTTTCAGGGAGTCTTGCACCAGTAAGGGGTCTTTACGGGTTTTTAGTGAAAAAAAGCGGCCCGTAGAGGATTTCCACCTCTGAACCGGTATGCTGCGAGTTTATATATAGCGCTATCCCGCCTAACTCAGGTGGCTCCTCATTGAAGAGTTTTTTGTAATCCTCGTATACATTTCTTGACTCGTTATACCATACCCCCAGGGGGTCGGTCTTATCCCTCAGCACAATGCACTTGAGCTTTGACCAGGCTGTGCTTGTTCCGCTTGTGCCTTTCGGTGCTTCGTTTTCCCAGAGGTAACCCAGCATCAGGGTATTCACCTTGGCAGGAAATCGAGGAAAAAGCACGTAGAGCTGACCGGCCTGATCATCCGTTTCGCCTTTACGAAAATCACCACCTCTGGGCAACCTCCGTGCCTGCCAAGACCAATTGAGATAAGGGTACTCCTTGACCCTTGCCTTTGTCTCCCTCTTAAAGCCGAAGGAGGTTTTGTTGCTTGAAAGCCTGAGGAATCCATTCTCCAGTGCGACTTGAGGCAACCCCGTTTTGACCTCCTTTGTAAATCCCCTAGGGGTGTCCCCATCGAGTAACCACTCAGAGGCGATTACCAATGCCCCAGGGGGAATAGCGAGATTGGGTTTGGTCTCGCTACTGGCAAGCCCAGTCATTGATACTAAGTACAGAAGAAGGAAGAAAGTTAGTTTTTTCATTGCTACCTCCTAGTAATATCAGCAACTTATCATGCCCGGTGAAAGTGGTATACCGCCAGCTCCTCCGGACCGATTCCGGAATTCTGATGCTCACAGAATCCAAACCGTGGTTACAATGCAAAAGCTTGGGGCACACCATACTCCCCGATAATATTCAGGCCATCCGTGGGTATAATATTTGAGACCCTTTCCATGCAACAAATTCTAACCACAAAAATAGCTCGGATCCATAGAGTGGTAACCTGGAGACCTCAAATAACTCTTATTTGAATAGTCTAACAGAACCGTATATAGGCGTATCCCTGAAGGTGAAGGTCGATTATCCGAAGGTGAGCATACCTATGATGGCAATGACATCAACGGGAAATAGCCCTGTTACAAACAGAACGATTGTTACTGCAAGAACCAGCAGTACAAGCGTGATCTCTGATGACATTCCGAATCCCCTTACAATGATGGTATTATAACTAAAGGGTTTAAGGGTATTCAAGGGAAAAAAATAAGGCCACATCAGAGGAAGAATAAAGATGAGGCGGCCTTTGACAAGGGGGTGCTGAAGGTCACAGTGCCCTAAGCGAATGCATAGTTCTATGTCTAAAACAATACATATACGTCTAAAATTATACAATTAGATAACTATTTGAATTTGATATATTATATTACGTTACCGTTTTTCTATTAGGTTTAAATTTAGACAGTTCATTTACGATAACGGTTAGTGAGCTGCCAATAACCAGTATACAACGATTGTTTAATGCCGAGAAAGATGAGCCATTATGCGGCGCTTTCAATGGGGTTTTGATATCCGGTGCCTTTAAATTCGCTTAACGCAAAAGATGTTTGGCATTGAAATTGCTGATTAGGATGGAGGGTTATTACGGCCCATGGTAGTGAAAGATTCATTTTCAGTCACAACCTGGGGAGGGCAGGTAACGCAAAAAGGAGGTGATAGGTATGGAGATAATTCCTTGGAGGCCATTTGGTGGAGAGCTCAGTTCATTGCGGAGAGAAATGGACAATCTCTGGGATCGGTTCGTTGGTGAGACACCATTTGTGAGGAGGATCACTGGAGAGTGGTGGCCCACAGTGGATGTCTCGGAGAGCAAGGATAACTTCGTCATCAAGGCCGAGCTTCCCGGTATGGATGATAAGGACGTGAGCGTGACCATATCAGGTAATGTGCTGACCATTAAGGGTGAGAAGAAAAAGGAGGAAGAAGAGAAGGATGAACACCACTATCGTGCTGAGCGGTACTACGGCTCGTTCCAGCGCTCCTTCCAGCTCCCGGCCAGCGTCAAGGCCGACAAGGTCGAAGCGGCCTTTGAGAAGGGAGTCTTAAAGGTCACCCTGCCCAAGGTGGAGGAAGCAAAGAAGAAAAAGATAGAGGTTAAGGTTAAGTAAGGGAAATAAATAAGCATCGGCCCTCCCCAGGCTTGATAACAAGGACAGCAATAAGGTAACCTTTGACTAACCTTAAAACTAAGGAGGTAGTGTTATGGAAATAACAACAGTTGTCACAGACGCATGGAATGCCTTTGCTGTCAAGATTACGGCATTCCTTCCTGCATTGATCGGTGCGATCATTATCTTCGTGGTAGGCTGGATCATCGCCCGATTGGTGAAGTTTGGGGTAGAGAGGCTTCTCAAGCTGGTCCGCCTTGACAAGGCCACCGAGAAGGCAGGGGTGCAGGAGTTCCTAAAGAAGGGAGCCATTGTGAAGACCCCCGCTGAGATCATCGGGTCTCTGGTCTACTGGTTCATCATGATCCTGGTGATCATCGCCTCACTGGATGCGCTGGGGTTGCCGATTGTCTCGGATATGCTTAACAGCATCTTCCTCTACATCCCCAATGTGGTAGCGGCGATCGTTGTCTTGATCCTAGGGTTCCTGCTGGGGAACCTTCTCTCTGCCGTGGTTCGCACCGCGGCCTCCAACGCTGGTTTGAAGAACGCCGATGGATTGGGAAAGCTCTCCCTCTACGCGATCGTGTTCTTTTCCGGCGCCATTGCCCTCATCCAGCTGGGGATCGGTGAGGAGATTGTGGAGGCTGCCTTTGGAATCGCCTTCGGTGCCACTGCCTTAGCCCTGGCCATTGCCTTTGGGCTGGGCGGAAGGGATGTGGCCGCAGAGTACCTCAAGCGCTGGCTCGAGGAGAAGAAGACCCCGGCCAAGAAATAAGCCCCGAGCGAGGAAATAATCGTCGCAGGGCCCATCGTACACCTTGCAGGGAGGAGGGGTCGCGCTCCCCTCTCCCTGGGGGCTCTCTTCCGCGCATTCAGCGAAGGGTCCCACCAAAAACGGTAAAGGAGGCTGAAGATGGCGTACGTAAAGAGCATCATCTTGATCATTGTTCTTTTGTTTCTAATCACCTTCGGGGTGAAAAATAACCAGCCTACCCTTCTCAACTACTATTTCAACATTACCGCCGGCACGATCCCCCTCTACGGCATTGTGTACATCTCCATCATCATCGGGATCATCGTCGGTATGATTGTAGGTGTTTCGAGTAGAATTTCTTTGAGGAGAAAAGTAAGACAAGTTCAGCGGGAAAATAGGGAGTTCAGAGAGAAAATAGAGAAGGTAGAGGAGGAGAGAAAGGAAGAAGAGGAAGAGGAGAGGACTGAGAGAGAGGATTGATGATGAGACCAAAATTTATCATAGTGTTAGTCTTGATTGCCCTATTTCTTATCATACTTATCCAGAATACCCAGGTGGTAACGTTACGGCTTTTTTTCTGGAAAGTGGGTATGTCTCAGATCATACTGATTCCACTTACCATGGCGATCGGCATTGTGATTGGATTCATTGTTGCAAAGGTGACCGGGAATCGGAACAAGAGAAAGGAACTTTGATCTTCAAGATGGCTTTCCCCCATAGACTTAAGACATATGTTATGAATGAAGGATTGCGGTGCAATTGCCCGAAGAGAAACAGTCCTGGTCGCTTGATAAACGAGACCCTCTATATTCACACCTGGCGCTTGTAACCATGCCACGTGCCGGCTTCGAGGTGAAACATCCGGATTTTGAGGTTCGTCCTCTGGGCGTCGGTCAAGAAGTCTACGTATACAAGGAACAGGAATCAGAGGACCTTTTTGTCTGCAAATTCTTCGGAAGCCGATGGTATCTCTCGGAAAAGGAACGTCCGGATGGACTAAACTACGAATTCAAGAACCTCAATACCCTTAGGAATATGGGCTTTTACACGTTTCCTCAATAGCAGCCCTGATTTTGTGACCGACGATCTGCGTAGAGCCCTGCAAAAAATCTCTGAGATGGAAACATCCAGTAACCTGGCCAGCAAATCTTAGATAAAGTGTAATGTGTTTTACAGGTAGAGGCTTGTTATTGTAAACATACGGAATTTGAGATGTTACAGGCCATTAAAAGAAAATATACAGACATAAAGAATCAAGTTTTTTAAAGTTTCTGAAAGGAGGCATTCGAATGGCAAAAACAAGTCCAAAAAAGAAGAGTAATAAGCGAAGAGTGACATTCTCGCTGGAAGCGCCCACCGCAAATGAGGTCTCGTTGGGTGGGGATTTCAGCAATTGGGACGCCATTGCTCATCCTATGAAGAAGGATGCGAACGGGGTGTGGAAAAAGACCTTGATGCTCCCTCCCGCGAGATACGAGTACAAATTCCTGGTGGACGGGCGATGGCGGAACGATCCTAAAAATGATCAAACCTGTCCGAACTGTTTTGGAACTCAAAATAATGTGATCAACATATCGTAAGTACAATTAAATTCCAACTACAACGTAGCCCTGCACTGGAGCAATCACGGTGGCGGAGCATTAGTGTGGGAGCACATTTTTTCACCTTCCTGGGTAGAGGTACTCCAATGGTAGGCATGCTACCATATTTGTTGCTCATAGCTGGATTTATTCTGCTGATTAAAGGGGCGGACTTCCTCGTGAATGGGTCCTCATCAATGGCTCGCAGGTTTAGAGTATCAGACCTGGTAATAGGATTAACGATTGTGGCAGTTGGTACTTCACTTCCGGAGCTGGCCACCTCAGCGCTGGCAGCATATAGGAGAAATGTCGAGATTGCGGTAGGTAACGTGGTTGGCTCGAACATCTTTAACGTCCTCTTCGTGCTTGCAGCGAGCGCTATCATAAAACCGCTGCCGTTCAAGGAAACAAACAATATAGACATAGGCATGGTGATTCTCGCAGAGTTACTATTATTTGCCTTTATGTTTACCGGGAGAAAACGGCTATTAGACCGGTGGGAAGGCATCGTATTTCTTTCGCTGTATGCGGCATAGTTTATTTTCCTCATAGTTCTATAGCGCTTTCCACCACGGCGAATTGTATTTGTCCTTTATTCCTGTTTAAGAATTTTTATTATTGGAGACACATGCTATGGGACAAGCCCATATCATATACATGCTTATACTATTGGTGGTCCTACTTGGTTTTTCCGCCTTTTTTTCAGGCTCTGAAACAGCGCTTATGGCCATCAGCAGATTGCGCTTAAGACACCTTGCCGAGAAAAAGCCCAGGCGGGCCGGGATCGTGGAACGCTTATTAAAAAAGCCGGAAAAGCTCATCGGAACAATTTTGCTGGGAAATAACCTGGTAAATGTGGCCATGTCTGCTATCGCAACGGCGATAGCTATTTCTATTTGGGGAGAGAGGGGGATTGTCTATGTAACAGCAATATTAACGCTCGTTATTCTCATCTTCGCTGAGATCACCCCAAAGGTGTATGCGAAATACTTCAATGAACGCATATCATTTATTGCTGCCCCGGTTCTCAATGTGATTATGGCCATAGTCAATCCCGTGGTTGTCGTGGTGACCTATGTAAGCAACAGGGTCTTACTTCTGATAGGTGTCGATGTATCAAGGATAAAGAGACCTTTGATGACCGAAGAAGAAATTCAAACCTGTATCAAGATGGGGTGGGATGAGGGGGCGATTACCGCAGAGGAGAGAACGATGCTCTCGAGGGTCTTTACCTTGGACGATAAGACCGTCGGGCAGGTGATGGTACCCAGAGAGAAGATGGCTGTTCTCGACCTTGATGCGTCTCTACAAGAGCTCACGGATACCATTTTGAAGACCGGTTACTCACGCTTTCCGGTGAAAAAGGGGGATGATCTGGAGATCGTCGGCTTTGTGCACGGGAAGGATGTCTTACGGTTTATGGACAGGAAAAAGCCAGGATCCCTCAAAAAGATCATGAGACCCCCCTATTTTGTTTCAGTCGACAAAAAAATAGACGCCCAGCTTCGCAGCTTCCAGGCCAAAAGACTCCACCAGGCCGTTGTCCTCGACAATGAGGGAAAAATGGCAGGCCTCGTGACACTGGAGGATATCCTGGAGGAATTGGTAGGCAGCATCCAGGATGAACATGACTTGAGTGATTGAATTGTTCGATACTCATAAAGAAATAATATTAATTCAATGGAGGTGAAACCCTATGAAGACAAAACTAATCATCTTCTTAATGCTAGGCTTTTCTATTTTCTCGTTCGCAACAGCCGTGGGCCAAAACAAAGGCGCTGAAAGAATCGTGCTCAAGGGAGGGAAACTTGGAGATGTCCCCATTTCCCACCACCTGCACCAGAACGCTATACGTGACTGCAATATTTGCCATACGTTGTTTCCGCAGGTTGCCGGGAGCATTGAGAAACTCAAGGCCGAAGGGAAGGTAAAGAAAAAAGAGGCTATGGACCAATGCGTTGCGTGTCACAAAAAGGAGGCAACCACTGGTGGTAAGGCCTTACCAACCAAATGCAGCGAATGCCACAAGAAATAGGGTAAATCCGAATTAAGCATAACGATTAATAATAACATAATGTTATATGATATGTAACGAATAGGTAAAGGAATAGAACCACAAAAAGTGTGCTGCAGCAGAATTGTATCTGCTACATCAAAGCGCAATGAACAATAAAAAGGGAGGGCGAAGATGTTTGAGAAGATTCTGTATCCAACTGATTTTTCGGATGTGTCAAAGAAGGCCCTTGACTACATTAAAACCTTGAAGGATGCAGGGGCAAAAGAAGTAGTGGTTTTACACGTTATCGATGAAAGGGAAATGGACCATATTGCCCATCTTCCAGAGGTATCCATAGATATTGAAGAGCTGGAAAAGAAAAGGGAAGAGCATGCAAGGGAAGAAATTGGGGCAATAGAAAAGGAGCTTAAGGAGAGCGGTTTCGCCGTCAAGACAAGGATTGAGAAGGGGATTCCATTCAGGGATATCCTCAAGGCAGAGGAAGAGGAGAATGTTTCAGTGGTAGTCATTGGCTCTCATGGGAAGAGCTGCATTTCTGAAATGCTCCTTGGCTCCGTGTCTGAGAAGGTCATCAGGAAATCCAGCAAGCCTGTTTTGGTGGTGAGGAGGTAAACCGCAAAGCTCATACAAACGCATTAATCGTAATGTCATTGCGAGTGCCCTGCCCGCCATGCAAGACCGCAAGGCGAGGCGGGCGGGAGCGAAGCAATCTCATTGAAGGCGAGATTGCCACGTCACCTTCGGTTCCTCGCAATGACGATATAAAATATTTTAGTGCGTTTGTATCAAGTCAAGAGACCTCCGATTTCCAACATTATCTGGGTTTTTCATCTCAAAAGGAGTTTAATAAAATGCGAACGTCATGGCGTGTATTTAAGATTTTCGGTATCGATATCAGGATCGATTCAAGCTGGATCTTCATCTTCGGGCTGATCACCTGGGCCCTGGCCGGGCACTACTTCCCCAGCCAATATCCCCGTTGGCTCCCCTGGCAGTACTGGGGGGTGGGGATAGCCGCCAGCGTGCTGCTATTCGCCTCGGTCCTGGCACATGAGCTCACTCACTCTCTTGTGGCCCGGAGCAGGGGAGAAGAGGTGCGCAGCATTACGCTGTTCATTTTCGGGGGAGTAGCAGAAATCGCTCATGAACCGGAGACAGCAGGCAAGGAGTTCATCATTGCGCTGGTGGGGCCTCTCTCAAGCCTGGTTATTGCCCTCATATTCTTCGGGATATGGATCGCGGTGAGGGAAGCAAGTGTGCCCATCGCGGCTCTGGCACGATATCTCGCTATAATCAATATACTGCTCGCGCTGTTCAACATGATCCCCGGTTTTCCCCTTGATGGGGGCAGGGTGCTGCGGGCCATCGCCTGGAAGGTCACGGGAAACCTCAAGCGGGCTACCAGGATCGCCTCCATCACCGGACAGACAGTCGCCTTCGTCCTGATCGCTTTCGGTATCTTTCAGATTCTGAAGGGGTTCTTCTTCAACGGCCTCTGGATTGCCCTCATCGGGTGGTTTATCCACAGCGCGGCCACCCGCGGTTACCGGGAGGTTCTCGTGAAGGAGATGCTCAAGGATGTGCGGGTAAAAGACATCATGGATACCACATTTGAGACGGTAGAGGGCTCGATCTCGGTGCAGGAGCTCATGGAGGACTACATCCTCAAAAGGCGAGAGAGGACCTTCCTGGTCACCGAGGCCGGGAATCTGGCGGGCATAGTCTGCCTGGAGGACGTCAAGGCCATCCCGGCTGAAAAGAGGCGAGACACTACAGTCAGGGATATTATGACGCCTAGTGATAAGCTGGAGACCGTGTCTGGTTCTGATAACGGCGGCGATGTGCTGGCCCGGCTTGCGAGCGGCAAGATCAATCAAGTGCCGGTAATCGAGGATGGAGAGATCAAGGGGATTGTGTGTCGTTCCAATATCCTGGATTTCCTCCATCTTCGATCAGAGCTAGGAGTATAGGCGTTAATCCATGTATATCACGCCACTCAATACCATCTTCGTGGTCCTCTCCTTTGAGGAACCAGACGCCTATTGCATGGCTGGAGGAATGGTACCTTCAGGCCGGATACCTTTTCAGTGGAATTGATCTCGAGCCTGCCGCGCGGCTGGCTTGCTGGAGACGATACAAAAGACGTTTTCCAACTGCAAACCCAATTGTATTTCTAGAGACAAGATATTTACTTACTTTAGGAAAGAAAGGAGGTAGATATGGAAAACACTGAAGACAAAGGTTGGAGCCCGTACCTGGCCGGGGCATTGAGTGGGGTGGTATCGATCCTTTCAGTATTGATAGCAGGAAAGTACTTCGGTGCATCCACCACCTTCGTTCGCTCAGCCGGCCTGATCGAGAAACTGTTCGGGGCTGAGCGGGTGGCTCAGATGGTGTATTTCGTGAAAGAGGTGCCAAAAATCGACTGGCAGTGGATGTTCGTGGTTGGCGTTTTCATAGGATCGCTGGTCGCATCGACAACCTCTCGCACGTTTCAATGGAAACCCATCCCGGATATGTGGGAAAAGCGCTTTGGCCCGGACAAAGTCAAACGAGGTATTGTTGCGTTTATGGGCGGGCTCATAGCTATGTTCGGGGCTCGCCTGGCAGATGGGTGACCGAGCGGTCATGGGCTGAGCGGTTCGCTTCAGCTGGCGGTGAGTGGTTACATTGCCCTAATTTGTTTCTTCATTGGCGGTATGCTCATAGCTCGCCTGCTATATGGAGGAGGTGAGGAGAAATGAAAATGCTCATCTATGGCCTTATCACGGGCATACTCTTTGGCTTCTTGTTACAGAAAGCCCGTGTAATTCGCTATGACAAGCAACTCGGCGCCCTCCGTTTGATGGATATGACCATCGTTAAATTCATGCTTTCAACCATCCTGGTTGCCATGGTGGGAACGTATCTGCTTAAGGATCTGGGTCTGGTCAAACTCTCAATAAAGCCGACTGTACTGGGAGGTACCATTCTGGGTGGTTTGATCTTTGGGATTGGCTGGGGGTTCTTGGGCTACTGCCCGGCGACCTCTGCTGGAGCCTTTGGTGAGGGCCGCTGGGACGCAATCTGGGGAATTGTGGGGATGCTCGTTGGCGCAGGCCTGTACGCCGAGACATACCCAGGCCTGAAAAAGACAGTTTTGACGTGGGGTGATCTGGGTAAGATTACCCTGCCCCAGATACTCGGGGTGAACCATTGGTTCATCATTCCCATATTCGTTATCGGAGGATTGGTACTCTTTCGCTGGTTTGAGCGCAAAGGGCTTTAACTGGAGTGAGAGAAACATCAATGCCAGAGGAAATTGGTACAGGCTCATTAAAGCAACAGGAAATAGTATAGTCACCGATCTACGGCCTCATTGCATTCCTTGCTCAACGAAGTGAAGTTGCCTTTCGCTCTTTGGTGTCGAGATTGGAATCGACTCGAGCTGGATAAAAATGCCAGAATGTCCTGCCATGTGGGTGGGGAGATTAACCGGCCCATCTCAAACACCAAATTTTTTGATAGAAGGAGGTCTTGACATGAAAAGATTGCTAATTTTTCTTATTGTTCTAATTTCTGTGGCCATGTCTGCTTTATCTTACGCCATAGCAGGGTCTAAATGTGATCTACCAATCCCGGAACTGTTCAAACGTGTCTCGCCTTCAGTTGTGTTTATCTCAACTGTTACCATAGATCCGTTCAGGGTGACCAACCGGGTAGGCTCCTCCATTGGCTCGGGCTTTATCATTAGCGAAGATGGCCTTGTCTTGACGAATTCACACGTGGTTTTTGGGAGTAGAGCAGTCAGTGTGACTCTCGACAATGGCGACACTGCGCCAGCTCAGCTTGTGGGAGCGGATCCGATCCTGGATATTGCGGTTCTTCGCGCTCCCGCGCTCCCCAAAGGGTATCCTATCGCAAAACTGGCTGACTCGGATGCGTTAAAGGTCGGTGAGGAGGTCGTGGCCATTGGCAATCCCCTCGGCTTAGAGCAGACCATAACGCGCGGCATTGTATCGGGCATCAACAGGATTCTCCCCTCCTCTCCCATGAGCATGATGGTTCCCCTGATCCAGACTGACACAGCCATCAACCCTGGCAACTCCGGCGGACCTTTGCTGAACCTGTGTGGAGAGGTCATTGGAATAAACACCGCAACGATTATGGGGGTTGAGAACATCGGCTTTGCCATCCCGATAAATATTGCCAAGCAGGTGGTGCCTCAATTGGTCCAGCACGGCCGGGTGATCCGTCCGTGGCTTGGCACTGCCGGTAAGCTCATCAGCAAGGACCTCGGGGCAGTCTTCAACATACCCCTGGCCGACGGTTTTTTGATTGAGACCGTTGAGCCTGGGAGCCCTGCTGAAAAGGCAGGTGTGCAAGGGGGCGTGATGCCGATCAGGATTGCCGGTGAGGAACTGCTGCTCGGGGGTGATATTGTCACCGCTGCTAATGGAACGCCCCTCAATGATCCCGAGAAATATACAAAATTCGTTCAATCATTGAAGGTTGGCGATAAGGTTCGTCTAAACCTCTATCGCGAGGGAAAGATACGAATGGTGGAGTTTCGCCTCTCTGAGCGGCCGATATTGCCGGGAGATTTGACGCCCTGCGATCAACGGGTGCTGTCGCCAACGGTAAGTTACGGAACATTTATTTATATGAAACGGTGAGAAATCATGCTATCCGCTTGAAAGAATCCTTGCGAAATGCTAATTGAGGGAAATGGGAAAGGATGTCGAACATGTTTGAGAAGATCTTATACCCAACCGATTTCTCGGATGTATCCAAAAAGGCCCTGGACTATATTGAGCAGTTAAAGAAAGCCGGAGCAAAAGAGGTCATAGTGCTACATGTAATTGATGAAAGGGGAATTGGGCCTGTTACTCGGTTCGCGCCTGGAAATGCTGACGCGGTGTTACAGAGCCTAGAAGCAGACAGCCGGAAGGAAGCTCGATCAATAGAGGCCAAACTAAAGCAAAAAGGCTTTACCGTCAAGGTAAGGATAGAGGCAGGTGTTCCCTTAAGGGAAATACTCAAGGCCGAGGAAGAGGAAAAAGTATCCGCAATAGTCATCGGTTCCCATGGAAAAACCAATCTCGAACAGATGGTCTTAGGCTCCGTATCCGAAAAGGTTATACGGCTGTCTAAAAGCCCTGTTCTGGTTGTCAAGAGATAAAATATGCGGCATGAAATACATCGGGATTTCTACCATCTCGTTGCTCTTGATTTGCGTTACCTTTAATTTATGATCATTCAGCCCAGCAGGGCTCAGGAAAGTTAATAAACACGGTATGCTTGACGCAAGCACCATTCTCACACTCGCAGTCGTCGCCCTTTCCATGGCATTATTCGTAACCGGAAAACTTCCCGTTGATCTGGCAGCCCTTTGCATACTTGTCATCCTGATTGTGCTGGGCCTCATCGCTCCGCATCAGGCACTGTACGGCTTTGCGAATCCAGCTACTGCAACTGTTGCGGCCATGTTCATTCTGAGTGCCGGTTTAGTACGCACCGGCCTGGTTCAATGGCTATCGCATCACTTAAATACACTGGCGGGAAAAGGCGAATCACGGTTGATTTTGGTCTTATGCATTACTATAGCCGCGTTATCTGCCTTTATCGTCAACACTGCAACAGTGGCCATCTTCATTCCCGTTGCAACGGTGCTTGCCATGAACCGGAAAATTTCTGCTGCCCGCGTGCTGATGCCACTATCCTTTGCAAGCCAGTTTGGCGGGGTATGCACATTAATCGGTACCTCCACCAACATCCTCGTCAGCTCTATCGCAGTATCCCAGGGCATGAGACCTTTTGGCCTCTTTGAATTCGCCCCTCTGGGGTTTGTAATGTCCCTTGCCGGCATTATTTACCTCATTATGATTGGACACCGGTTGTTACCAAGACGTAAGGTTGCAACGCAACAGGTAGACAAATATCGGCTTTCCGACTATCTGGCAGAATTGAGGGTGGCAGAAAAGTCTTCTATAATTGGTACAACGTGGGACAAAAGGAAAGGCTTCCGGGATGCAAAAGTGAACCTTATTAAAATCCTGCGTGGTGATAAGGCTGTATCGCGACCCTCGAGAACCAGGATCAGGGAGGGGGATACCCTCTTAATACACGGCAACGTGGACAAGCTTCTGAGCATGAAGGAATCGTTGGGCTTGGGCATTCAGACCAATGTTACCATGGATGATCAAGGACTGAGCTCTGACAAGGTACACCTGATCGAGGTCCTGATACCGCCACAATCAAACCTGGTTGGACGCACCTTGCAGACATCCAGCTTTCTACGCCGGTTTAGATCCATGATTCTTGCCGTGCAGAGGCGTGGCAAGATCCTGAGAGATCGTTTAACAAACATTCGTCTTGACAGTGGAGACACCTTGCTCTTGCAGGTAAATAAAGATGAGGTCCCGCGCCTTCTCGAATCCAGCGATGTAGTGGTAACGAACGAGTTAACCGAACTGTTCTTTCGCAAAGATCGAGCCATTATTGCACTGCTCGTGTTCCTTGCGGTACTTACTCTGACTGCCTTAAAGGTAGTTCCCGTACTAGTTGCTGCGCTCATCGGGGCGGTTGGCATGGTACTGGGCCGCTGCCTTACCATCGAAGAGGCTTACCAGGCAGTTGATTGGAAAGTTGTTTTCATGCTTGGCGGGATAATTCCCCTGGGGCTGGCTTTGGAGCAGAGCGGTGCTGCCCGCTGGCTGGCACATTCGGTATTGGAACCATTTGCCGCCTTTGGCCCCCTCGCTATTCTGGCGGCCCTCTATTTGACCACTGCAATACTTACCGAGGTAATGTCAAATAACGCATCCGCTGTTATCCTTTCTCCCATTGCGCTGTCCCTTGCAGCATCCATGAGTGTGAATCCTCGCCCATTTCTGGTGGCAATTACCTTTGCTGCATCAACAAGCTTTGCAACACCAATCGGATATCAGACAAATACCATGGTTTATGCGCCCGGCGGGTACCGGTTTTCTGATTACACTCGTGCAGGCGGCCCCCTGAATCTGGTATTCTTGGCACTGGCGGTGTTACTCATACCAATAATGTGGCCTTTCTAATGGCATGCCCACTCGTTGTAAGGGACTTCTGGGTTGTGGTTCAATCCGCTAAGAATCTTTCATTCTGCCTTCGTTCCCCCAGCAAAATATAATACACCCACTAAAGAGATTGTAATTCATAAGAGTAATATATCTCTTGACATATCGCGTGCTTATGCCAGAATAAAAAAGTGACCTTTCAAATCATTTAATAGTGTTATTCCTCAGTTATCAGAATACCGGTTGACGCAATTTCTATCTTGAAACTGTCGTACAGGCGTAAGGGTCGGCCTGAGCCTGAGAGGCCGAGAAAGGAAGACCTGATGTTTGGCACCTATACTGTTCCGTTGAGTATTGCACAGGAAGGAATTTCTCTTTCCATTCAAAAAGACGGTAAAAACCTCGAGGTCCTCGTGAAGGTTACCTCGTACAGTATCTTTATTGTTGCTTTGATTATAATTCTCCCGCTGCTCGGGGTAAAACTCTCGGGGTTGCTGGTTGCGGGAGGTATCGCCGGTCTGGCCATAGGCTTTGCCAGCCAGAGCGTCATAGGGAACCTGATATCAGAGCTTTTCCTCATCGAAGAGCACCCTCTCATCCTCATAAATCCGGCGCCCATGGTCTTTGTTGACAGCCTCGGGGACAACTCTGTGAATATCGTGGCGAGGATCTGGGCCCCAGCTACGGAGTGTTTTGGGGTGAAGATGGAGCTTCTGTGGAAGATAAAACAGGCGCTGGAGAAAGAGGGCATCGAGATTCCCTTTCCCCAGCGCGTGGTGTGGTTCGCCAATGAGTTGAGGGAAAGCGGAAGCAGTGGTTCCTGATGATATGTTTCCGGTAACAGAAAACGTACACATAGACCAATAAAAGATAGGCTTATACGAGTAGGCCGCTCGCAATAGGAGGTGAGAGGATATGCTCAAATTATTCAGAAGGGCCTCAAACAAGGTCGGGCTTCCACCGGGAACCCTCATCCACATTGGAGAGGAGAAGGTTGAAAGGGCAAAGGTCACCATCATTGACTATG
>Ga0209635_10000327_pt1 | contig 31553 bp, 39 predicted proteins | sample DeeMarSWOR230_32_FD_187463 | JGI IMG/M metagenome (GOLD analysis project Ga0209635, IMG submission 187463) | Marine sediment microbial communities from White Oak River estuary, North Carolina - WOR-2-30_32 (SPAdes) (version 2) | ecosystem: Environmental > Aquatic > Marine > Intertidal zone >...
CAAATTCATCTCGATTTTTAGCATGAATCATTTTATACACAGCTAACCATTCATATGTAATTTGATTTGGAACCCATTTAGCAGTTAATACGAGATTTGGTTTTTCAAAGGAATCCGGTATAGTACTACTACTCAAAATATCATTCATAACGGGACCATGAACAGTATCTTTAACTGTAAACTTTACAGTATTTTTCCCTTTTACCTTGATGTTATAATCCCTTTTTGAATATTCTTCAGAACTTCCATTGTAAATATAATGATCTTCATCTACAGTAGTAAAATAATACCAATCCAATTGGTCAGCAGGAAATATAGTGTTTCCCCAACCAATAAAATTGTTAAAACCGTTAATTGGAAAAGTTAATCCTGGTACCGTATAGCCGTAAAATTCAAAATTTTTGTCAGAAGAAACTAAATGTACCTCATATAGATATTGTGGAAGTGTTAATCCCCAATGCTGATCATTACATAAAATCGGGCCACCAGTACTACTTTTTACACCATCTATAACCCAATTATTCGATCCTCGATAAAATTGAGACTCTATTAATTCTCTCTGGGAATCTAATTTCTCGATATCACTCAAAAAACTCGAAACAAGATTTTTTAAGCTTGAACTAGGTTCAGGAGACGCTAACTTTGGACTTGGACTTGTTGGATAGTTTCCATAATTTGGGCACACGGGGATTTGATAAGGTGCATACTGAGAAAAAAGTTCGGGATACCAACTATCATTCACAGCCCCAAATGCTTCGTATGTAATCGATCGATAAAGATCATCGTAACCCCAAGAATAATAAAAAGAAAGAAATTTCAAAATTGACATTACATCTAAAGTGGTAAATAACTTTGGCTCAAAATTTAATAAATAATATTCAAGAGGTTTTGAGTTTTTATGTGTCTTAATATAATAATTAATACCTTCAATATATCTTTCTATACTTGGTAGAAAATCTATTTCTCCCGCATCCTGCATCTCATATGCCTTTTCAATTGAAATATTTGCCCAATATTCCATACCTGTTGCGAGATAGAGTTTATCATCTTCTAAAGCAGATTCACCTAATATTTCTGATAACTGACCTCTTGCAATGCGTCTAAACATATCCATCTGAAATAACCGGTCTTGACCGTGACAATATCCTAAAGCAAAATAGATATCTTCTTCATGCTCTCCATAAATATGGGGAACACCCCATTCATCTCTTATAATCGTAACTTTATCAAGAAGCCCTGGAATTGTCATTGTATCACTTTTAGGTACTTCACCGGGAATATTCCAGAATCCATCTCCTGGAAACAGCACCTTGCCTAAAGAAGGAATAGATAATATTGGTATCGAAAATATTGTCATTATTACAGCCGCTATAACCATAACTGCTACTAACTTAACTAAATTTTTCTTCTCTGGAATTCGCATTTTTCCATCTCTACATTTTTGACTTTTTTAGATTATAAAATTAATTATGATACAAATAATATTGAACTACTATAAAAAGTTTAATTCTCAATATCAATAGCAATTAAGATTAAAAGGGAATTATCTGATTTAAGATGATTTTATGAATTAAATTAACCCACTCCATGTCTACCGGCGTAAATAGAACACCCTAACTGTAAAAAATATGTAATCCCTGTAATTGCACCATAAAGTAATCCTAATGTCCACGTTAAACCCCACATTAATATTATACTAATATAATAAAGCGTAAGAAAAGGAATAAGTATCCGATAGTTCCTAGGATTACGAAACTCAGTTTTTTTAATATAATCTACAATTAAATCGAAAACGATAAATGTAATAAAAAGTGAAGGAAAAATCCATAACCACCATTCTCGGTTAAAATAGATATTAAATATTACTATCGTTAAGGTAGGAACCCCTAGAGTATTGTATAAAATACCAAACACAGATTCTAATCCTGGTTTTTTTACTCGTAGTATGAAAACGATTGATATTAATACATTTGCGATGTTTATGATAAAAAATAATGATAAGTCTAAAAGATAATAGTTCAATATAAATATCAAGATGTATATTCTTTAAAAAATTCTAATGAAAGATAGAAAATAAAGTATATTGATAATTATGTTAGAGAATTCTAAAATAATTGTAGATATTGATTCTTGTAATAAATGTAAAGCTTGTGTTGATGAGTGTTATTATTATTATTTTGATTCAGGCATTTTACGTTTAAGAGATGAAGCAGATGAGTTTTGTATTGAGTGTGGAAAATGTGTCGCAATTTGTCCTGTTAATGCCATCAGACTCAAAATTCATAAAGATACGATCCTTAATGATGTTCCCTCTAAGGAAGAATTACCTTCTTTTGAATCGTTATCCAATCTTTTTCAAACAAGAAGATCTCGAAGACAATTTAAAGATAAAACTGTCCCAAAAGAATTGATAGAAAAAATATTGAATGTAGCAGGAAGGTATTCAGCAACTGGCCATAATCAAGAAAATGTTTATTTTACAGTAGTTCAAGATATTGAAACACTTAAGAAGTTATCCGATGAAATAAACAAGCAGATTAAGAGTCTTGTTGAAATTTTTGAAGATCCTCAACGAAGAAAAATCTTAGAAAATTCTTTCTCTCAAGGCTTTATAAATAAAATAGAAGAAGTCCTCCCCTCGTTTAAAAGGAATTTAAAAAGAGTAGAGCTTGGTGAAGAAGTGTGGCGTTGGGATGCTGAACTTATTATAATTCATTCCCCGAGAAATGCATTATCATTAGAAGAGAATTGTGCTTTAGCTGCCTGTCAAATTATGTTAGCTGCTGAGACATTAGGATTAGGTACGTGTTCTTTAGGTTATATCAATAATTTTTTCAATACTCAGAGATCAATTGCTAAAATTGTAAAACTTCCTATAAAACATGTTGCTGGATATACACTAGCAATAGGATATCCTAAAGTCCACTATTATAGAATTCCTGCTCGAAAACCTCTTAAAGTTCAATGGCTTTAGAGAATTCTTTTTTTTTATTAAAATTAAAAAAAAATTAAAATAGGATTTGAGTCCAAACAGCTGGATGATCTGATTCTGATTCTGGTGAACTAATGTATCGAGTCTGATTTACGGTAAAAGTAGGGGAAACAAATATATGATCAATACGATCGGCTGGATCAAGTGGATCAATCTCACCAACTATTCCTCGCGACGATGCATTTACCCAAGCGTCCTGTAATACCGCAACTGACATGCTATAATAAATCGTATCATTTCGATGATTAAAATCTCCTAGCGAAATAACATTGGTTTTACCACTAATACGATTCATTAATGTATCCATGTGAGCCTGTCTCGCATAAGGACTTCCAGCAGGATGATTTACGAATACATTAAATATTGTAGCACCAACTTTAATTTGAGCCTCAATTGTGCCTATTTCGTCCTTATCGCTATATGTAAAGAAAGTCACCGGGTTAATAATTGGATATCGAGAAAGAATCGCGACTCCATATGTCCCTGTGACTGTTCTTGGACCGTAAAAGGAGTAATAGTTTAGGCGATCAGCAAAAAAACGTACCACATCAGAACTGCCATGTGTCATTCTTGCTGTATCACTTTCTTGTAAACCAAGAATATCTGGATTAACTTCTTTTATAATAGCTAATTGATTGTCATAATTTTTCTCTCCATCTACGTTTACACCTTGTAGAATGTTATAGGACATTATTTTAAGAGATGTTATCCCGCTTGTGTCTTGAGTTTTAGGTCGTAATTCCCAGGCTAAGGTTGACACAGTAGTTCCAATTAATAGAATAGCTAAAAATGAAGCCATTATTCTTTTATCACGGGAATTAGTGAATATCGACTTAAATTCTAATAATCCTTTCTTAAAGATTGCTTTTCCCATAATTGGAATTGTTATTCCAACTAACAAGAAAGGCAGCCAGAACAAATTACGAAATAATGGACTCACCGGTTCAATATAACCCCAAACATGGGTAAATAGTAATGCAAACATGAGTAAGATGAAAGAGAGACTACCAACCACGAAACCAGCTCCTATCTTTGAAGGTTTTGGGTTTTTTCTTATAAGTTCTCGACTTAAAAGCGTAAAATCAATAAACACTATAGGTAATAATGCTATCATTATAATTAAAGGAATATAATACTGTATACCTAATGGACGGTTTATAACTACGGGTTCTGAAGTAGTTGGAAAAACAAAAGTATGAACTGCAATTGTAAGTACAAGCGATGCTACAAAGAGACCGTTCCATATCCAAAGTATTTTTGAATTTAACTTTCTAAGAATCTCTGGTTTAAATGTCAAAATAACTATACTTAAAGCTATCATTAATGCGATACCAATTGTAATCACTATATAATTTCCTTCGGTCCACCTTGAGATAACCGTTGGACTAATAAAAGCAAAAAAGTTGAGAGTTAATACACTCATAAGTCCAAGAGATAATAATTTAACACCCTTAAATCGTACACTTCTTCCTGATTCTCCTTCTCCTATGGTATTCGGGTTCTCTTCATTTGATAAACCCAATTTTTGCTCTATTTGCCTTTCCTTTAATCGATTAATTATTAATAGAATAGCTATTATACCAAGAACCCATCCAATAAATTGAAAGTAACTATAAATAGAAATATCATAGGTTGAGTTAAGTGCTCTCAATGTAATCGAAAGTAAAATAGCTGATGCAAGCCCAACACCGAGTTTTAAACTTACTTTTTCCCTATCATCTATATTTTGGATTTTTCTAGATTGAAAGTAATACACGGGAAGGAAAAGCATAAAACATCCTACACCTAACCCTGAGGTTATGATTCTGTTCGCAGAGTCCAAAAATGGTGAAATCAAACGTACAACTATAGTAATTACCGCTAAAACTTCAAGAAAGTAGTTAGGAATCTTGTGTCTAAAAGCTAATAAGATAAGAGGTGTAAACAAAAAAAATAACCCTGCTACTTTTTCATCTATCGTTTCCTTTAATAGATCTAACATATAAACAGCTTCAATTAAATAACCAAGTAATTGAAAGAAGAATAGAAACATCACTGTCAATAAAGCAATATCAGAATTGAATTTTTTAATAAAATTTTTTATAGATTCCATAATTAGTGATTTTGCTTTTAGACTTAATAAATATTCTCACAATTATGTAAACACACTTATAATTTGTTTTTTACAAAGAGATTCAAATTATTCGTATATCCACCTATTAATTAACATATTTTAAGAGAATAAAAATTAGAATTCAAATCAAGCTTATAATAAATTATCCAATATTCTATCTACCTTTTGTTGAATATCCAACTTAGCTCCGTTCGGATCTTTTAGTACATGTTTAGTTTCAATAAAAATATTAGTACTCAATTTTTTCATTAATTTAAGATCTCTTTCCCCTTCAATAATAAACACAAAATAAATTAATTTCTGATCCCCTAACAGTTCTTGCGTTATTATAGTTATTTCATAATTCTCTCCATATGTAATTGTGGCTATTTCCTCTTTAAATAATTCCTTCCCTATCGCACCTATGGCCGAAATCAAGCCACTGAAAATAGCGGGATCAATCTCACCAATTTTAGGGTCAATTTTTCGGGAATAAAAGGGATATCCTGTAGAATCACAGATTAATACTGATTTTATCATAATAGAATGAAAACCTTGATTTTTAGTGAACAACTTTTTTATTTATATCTATAATAAATTTCTCATTTTTTAAATTTCAGCTTTTTAAGTTATTATGTGGTAGTTATGTGAAATATAATATAAAGATTTGATTGCATCTTGGATAGTAATTTGAGGATTATTGAATCTTCAAATTTTTCAGTAAGATCTTTAGTAATTTTTAGAGAATTGCCAGTACCACTAAAATAGTAAATTGAAAGGTTCATAAATGCCATTTAATTTTATTTTTTATTTTATATAAAATTATTTTGAGTACATTTTAATAACTGCTTTTATATAATCTATTTTAGAGGGATTATGCGATTTAATCTTATCAAGTAATTGTCTAGCATCATTATAGTTAGGATTTTTTTCTAATAAGTAATTACAGAAATCTAAAGCAAAATCATAATCGCACATATCATAAGATTGTAAGGCTAAATTATACCATGCTTTTATATTAGAAGGATCTTCTTCTATAGCAATATGTAGATTTTTGTTGAATTCCATAAATCCTTGAATATATAGTAAAGCTCTTTTAGCCGGTTGTATGATACCTTGGTGACCATCACATAATATATCCATTTTCAAATCTTTTAATTTCTGCATTGAATTCATATAATCATAATATTCACTCCCATAAATTTTCAAAATCCACCCACCAATATCTCCAGCAAAATTAATTTTAAAATCATCTAATTTTAAAAAATAGGCTACAGCTCCTTGAGAATGCCCTGGTGTATGAATGCATTTAATCTTAACCTGACCAAATTTTAGAATTTCATTATCTTAAATTTTTCTTGTAATTCTCACCGGATTATAATCATAACAAGGCCAAAATTCCTCTATTGATTCATAATCATATTTTTTCTCAATTTGATGAGCGTCCAATTCATACGCATAAAATTCAATATTATTGTTATAATTTTGTAGCTTATAACAAGCCCCATAATGATCTAAATGCGCATGTGATATAAGACAATGTTTTATGTCCTTCGCACAGTATCCTAAATCCTCAATTTCATGGATAAAATCAATGTAAATACCGGGATCGATTATAATAAGACCCTTCTTACTCTTTGTGTCTATGATATATTTAAAACAATCAAAAGCAACTTTTTCACTTGGTTTAATATAACATATATTCTCTACAATTTGCTTCATAGCCAACAGTAATTTAATTCTTAAATACGAAAAAAGATGTCGTACAATGGTTACAATAATGAATTTTAAATATTAATAGTTCAAATTATTGAACTTCAATGAAAGTATGAAATTTCTTTTGTCGGAAAACAAAATGTGATTTTTGTATCCTAAAAGTCTTGTTAAATCTTAACACAAGAAAAAGTAAAAAAAAAATTTTAATCTTAAATATAATATCTTTACTTTTTAGCAGGTCCTTTCTTCTTTGGTGCTTTTTTTTTAGCGGGAGCTTTCTTTTTTGGAGCTGCTTTTTTAGCAGGAGCTTTCTTCTTTGGAGCTTTTTTTTTAGCCATACTATATTACGTCTCCTTAAACTTTTTTAGATTAATTTAATAATTAAAATTTTGTTATTTAGTATTATTTTTATATTTAAAGATTTCCATTTTGTAAAATTAGTAATTCAATCACCCAAATAATTCTTACAGAAAGAGCGATTTTATATATTTTAAGTTAGACTTGCTTTATGGTACAAAACTGAAAGTATGAAATTTAAAAATAAAATAGGATTACAGTAATTTAAGAAACATAAAATAAGATTTGGTTCAATTAATCATCTTAATTGAATAAAAATAAAACACCAATATCAGATTTTTATTATTTCTATATATATTTAATTTTTAAAAATGCAAAATTTCTATCAAAAATATATTTATCAATGAAATTCTTGGTATAAAGCTTATCCATATCTGGATAATGAAGGAAACAAGTTTTAGTATGAAAATCATTCATAAAAATAATTTTAATTATAATATTTGGTATAAACTTTTATTCTTAAGAGAAAAAAGCTGTTAATATTGTTCTTATATGAGATTATGTTAGAATAAAATATCTATTTTTCTTAAAGAGGGTTCTATAGATAATATAATTATACTAAAATCATTAATTTTATAATATTTGGAATAATAAATTAGGCATACCTAAATCTTAAATATGAAGAAATTCTATCAATATTTAAAAATACAATTATGGCATTAAAATGAATTTATTTCCAGAAATTAAATTTCTATTCATGTTAAGATTTTATAATATAGTTACAGGGATGAAAAAATGGGGCTCAAACAGACTTTAGTAAATCAAGTAAGAAAACCTAATGGTAAACTCGGAAGAGTAATAGCGAAAGGAATGAATAGAGGACATTCAAAGTTATCAAAATGGGGCATATCAAATATTTTAATAAAACCAAATTACTTTATTCTAGATATCGGGTGTGGTGGTGGAGGAAACATAAAACTTTTTGCTGAACTTATGAATGGTGGAAAAGTTTATGGAATTGATTATTCAGAAACGGCCATTTACATTAGTAGGAAAATTAATCAGGAATATATTGATAAAGGACTTGTTGAAATCTACCAAGGATCAATTTCTTCTTTACCTTTTAAGGATAATTTTTTTAATTTAGTATGTGGCTTTGAAGCGTATTACTTCTGGCCAAATTTAATAAAAGATCTGAAAGAAATATATAGAGTTCTTAAAATTAATGGACACTTAATACTTGTTAACGAAGGATATGTCTGTAAAAATGAAAAGAAAAGGAAAAGAGCCGAAAAATGGTCAAAATTAGGTAATTTTTCAATTCACACTCCAAAGGAGTATAGAGATTTTTTAGAAAAAGCAGGATTTTCCAATATCCACATAATTGAAGAAGAAAAAAAAGGCTGGATCACCGCAATCGGTATGAAGAAAGAGTAAAAAGTAGTAAAAATTGAACTATTTAAAAAATTAAACATAAATTATTTAATAATGAATTTTTAGGATATAAGGCAAAAGTTTCAAAATAGTTCACTAATCCATTTAAAAAATAAAAGAATATAATCCATAATTATGTTATCTGATCAAATATGGAAAAAAATATGGTTATTTTTTGGGATTGTTTTTATATTTATTTCACTCTTTATGATATTCTTTGGGCCTTTACTTGCGTCAGTTACAGGAACGAAACCATTCTCAGATCGTGCTAGAGCTATGATTAATTTTTTTTGGATTTGGATGTTTATATATAATGGAATAGGATTCATTCTTCTTTATAAGAATACTGAAAAATATGAAATCTTATTAATTTTGGCTATTCCAGCAGGAATTGTATTTACAATCCTCCAGATCGTCTACATCATTATAGGATATTTTGAACTTGTCTTTTCAGAAATAATTTGGGCGGTAAGTTCCTTAGTATGGGTAATTGTAGCTATTTTATATTTTTTTGATAAGAAAAACGATTCTAAATGATTTCAATTACATTTAGTTAAAGTCTAGAGTATAAAAATGAAACATAAATATAAATCTATAAATTTAAGTTTAATTCACTGTTATTTAATAAATTTAAATCAATAATTATTATGGAAGATTTTTTATTTGCACTCATTTTAACTTTACTTGCAGGATTATCCACGTCTATAGGCAGTATTATTGCGTTTATTATAAAAGAGCCAAGCAAGAAATTCATTTCATTCATAATGGGATTCTCTGCGGGTGTAATGATTCTCATCTCCTTTGTGGAATTATTAAATGCAGGTATAGAAGCTTCCACTTTTTTAATAGGTAGTTTATTTTTCTTTTTAGGAATGATTATTATGTTTTTTATCGATATTGGTATCTCGCATAAGTATGAATTTGAAAATCCGGATAAGAATTCTAATCATAATTTAGAAAAGACATCTATATTGGTAATGCTTGGAATTTTCATCCATAATTTTCCGGAGGGAATGGTTACATTTGTTGGAACCTTAAAAAATGCTGAACTTGGCATTTTATTAGCCTTTGCAATAGCTCTCCATAATATCCCAGAAGGAATAGCAGTAGCGGTTCCCATTTATACCTCTACTAAAAATCCAAAAAAAGCTTTTTACTGGTCGTTTATTTCAGGAATAAGTGAACCTTTAGGTGCATTAATTGCTGGATTTATTCTTTTTCCCTTTATCAATGACTTTTTACTCGGTGCTGTTTTAGCTATAGTAGGAGGTTTTATGGTTTACATTTCTTTAGATGAATTACTCCCCGCTTCTCGACATAGTGGTTATGAGCATCTTTCAATTATAGGAATAATTCTTGGAATGTTAGTGATGGTTTTAAGTTTAGACTTATTATAATTTTTTTCTATGTAAAATTTTCTAAAAATAGTAAGGATAAAAAAATAAAATAAGACTAATTAAACGATCCCTTTTATCCAGCCTACTTTATCTGTCTTTCGATTATCCATGGATGGAACAAAAGGTTTAATATCTAATACCGGAGTTTGATCAATTAAATCAAGATTATTAACAAATAGAAAATTCTCCTCTATTCTTAAAAGTTTCAAAATAGAAAAACCGATTGGATTTGGTCTCCAAGGAGAACGGAGAGCAAATATTCCATGTTTATTATTATCCCAGTGTGTTATAGATTGCAATCTTACAGGGACATTCACTAAATGAAAATATGCTATACAGATTATAAATTCAAATCCTTCTAGATCTTTTAAACCTTTTATAAATTCCTCAAAAATTTCGATTGTACCTTCCACCTTAGAAAAAGAAGGTTGAGCAGGATTACTTTTATATTTTCTAAGAGGCGAATGAACAATCCCTATTGGTTGAAATTCAATTTTTTTCATATCATATCATTATCATAAATGATGGCTTCTCTATTATTTTATTGCGCTTAAGATTATTTTTGATGAAAAATTATTATTGAAAAATAAAAAACATAAGAAAAATCTTTTATTAAAAAATATAATAATACTTGTATTAGCTCAAGAAAATATTATTTTCTTGGTAGATTGTAAGTTAAAGAATTAATTATTGTTTGTATTTTTTATTCCATTCTTCTTGTTTTTTTGATGGATCATCTTTTATTTTACATTTTTGATGGATCATATCTTGCTTTTCAAAAACTTGATCGAGCAAATCATCCAATTCATCCTCAGAGATATTATCTTTCTTTTTTGTCATTTTTATTATGATACTTTTGGAGATATTCTATTTAAGTTTTTAATAGCTTTCTTCTTATAAATTATTAAAATTTGCTAATAAAGTTGTGGTTCCTAAACTATTAAAAAAATGTGCTAATTATTTCTTTGAAACTTGTTTATCCCGCTGATTAAATAATTAAAGTTTTATCCTAAACATTTTTTATTAATATTAAAATTTAAGCCAAATCTAGCTTGGATAATTATCAAGTAAAAAAAATAATAATTAAGAACCAAATTTTTACAAGGTGGTTTTATACAAGAAGTTAAAATAACAATAATTTTTGATGATATTAATGGAGCAGAACCTGGATATATCAAATCTTTTGGATTTGCAGCATTAATTGAAGTAAATAATATAAAAATTCTATTTGATACTGGTACAGAAGATACTATTCTGTTAGCAAATCTAAAAAGATATAGAATAGACTTATCTTCTTTAGATGCTGTCATTATGAGCCATAACCATTATGACCACACAGATGGTTTATCAGGTGTCTTGCCTTATAATAAAGATTTGCCTGTATATGTTCATCAATATTGGGATAAACCAGTACAATATATAGGAAATCCTATTCCCCAAAAAAATAAAGTTTTTATTAAAAATGGAAGGCAACTTAAAGAATTGGATGAAAACATATATATCACAAATGTTTTTAGCTCTTACGATTATGGGGGTATATATGAACAGGCTTGCTTTATTGGATCTGATGATTCTTATATTTTAATATGTGGATGTTGTCATCCTGGGTTAAATCTTTTTTTAAACGATCGAAAATATTTAAAAATTCCTATTGATGCCCCTTTACACCTAATTGGAGGATTTCATGGCTTTAAATTTGAGACTAACGAATTTAAACAATTGATGCCATATATTCATTCTATCGTTTTATGTCATTGTACAATGAATATTGAGATATTTAAACTACAATTCGGTGAGAAATGCTCAATTGGGATTGTAGGCAAAACATTAACTTTTTAATGAAAGTTTACCTTTAAAATTAATTCTAAAATAGTTTATTTTTTCAATAAGGACTCAAACAAACATAAATAATTAAAAAACTTTTACAAAAATAGATTATGATGACTAATTTTAAGTATTAAAGTTTTCCAATAATAATTTAATCTTTTTTTAAAATTTAATTATGAAACTTTTTTTTATACTTCATTCTTATTTAAATGAGTAGATTAGGTTTATGATATTTTAAACCTTATAAAAATTATTATAATTAGTAAGTTATGTGCTTTTAATTGATTTTAATTCCTTTTCTAATATTTTTATTTCTCGATCAATTACTTTCGTCTTCGATTTTTTTTCTTTGGCTATTGCTTTTAATTGCTCATTTAGGTCTTTTTCTTTATCCCTTTTCAAACTGTTATATTTTTTTTTTAAATCGTTTATAACAGGAATCATTTGTTTCTTATTTACTTCTAGTTCCTCAATATTTTTAACAATTTCATCGAAAATTGCTTGTTTTTTCTGCAATTGCGATTCTATTTCACTCATTTTAGGATCAAATTCTTCATTTATTCTATTCCTAACATAAACTTCTTTTTGTTTGGCTTTTTGTTCAATTTCCTCTATTTTAACAGCAATTCTATTAATTTGATCCCTTAGTTCATCATTTGACATTTTGATTTCTTTGAGAAAATTTTTCTATTCTAGTTATGTATTAAAGCTTTAATATTAAAAAATTTTGATTTTAACTAATTATTTTTCAATCGAGGAAAAAGTGAGATAGCATTTTTATATTCCAGAGCAATATGTTCTTCTCCATTAAATTCTTCAAATTTACTTATTTCTTTTTACTAAGGATAAGAACTTAAACATTAGCAAGCATATACGCTATATTTCAAATAAAAATAGTAATTATGAAGGAAATGTTTAAGTTGCATTAATTTAAAATAAAATATTATGGATTTAATGAATTTTTAGTTTATCTTTTAATTAGTTTATTTACTACATTTTTAACAAAAATGGGGAGAATAAAATATGAATGAATCTCAATCAAAAGCAAAAATAATTAAACTTGCCGCCAAACTTGATGATGATTTAGAATTGCTAGAAGTAGATAAAATCATTCCTTATTTCGATGAGGATTGTGAAATTGAAATATTTGGATTAAAATTAAAGGGAACAAAGAATTTGAAAAAATGGTTACATTGGTTTTTTAATTTATTTGATACGATTAAATTTGAACCAATTGTTATTATGGTTGAAAATGATACTTTTTTTGAAGAATTCATAATAAAAGTAAGTTTTAATCAAGGTAAGGAATTAAATGTTAAACTAGCAGAAGTTTTGGAATATCAAAACTATAAAATTAAAAGTTTAAGATTATATCTTGACCGATTAGAATTTGCTGACATTTTTGCAACAGGATTCTTGAGTAAAAAAATAATAAAGCTAATAAAACAAAAATCTCTAGAAGGCTTAGTTTGAATTAAAGATTCTATTAAATTAATAAAAGTAGTTATCCCTACTCTTTTTTTAAAATACCTATTCACCTAAATTAAATAGAGTCTGAAAAAGGAAATATCCAAGTCAAAGATAATTAAAAAATTCCCAGAAGAATCTTGTATTCAGATCTAGATAAATTAGGTTAAATATTTCTCATATATTTCATTTTATAAATTTAACAAAAAAAAATGGGGTACAAATATAAATGGCAAAAAATGAGGAGTTTATAAAAAAACAAGGTCTATTTGAAGTAATTGGGAAATATTTCGTTCTAAATAAATCACAAGACAGTTACATACAAGGTTGGCTGACTATAGATAAAACATTAAAGGCGTTTATTAAGAATCTGAAAGAAGAGATTGAATATGAATTGGATTTAGAAAATATTTTTATTGAAAATTATATACTGTACAGTATTGACATAAATAATGGCAGTTTGATAGAAATTAAGGACGATAAAAAATTGAACAATATAAGAAGGAATGATAAGATTCTTATCGTTTTGCTTGATAAAAGAATTAATTTAAATAAAATCGAAGATATTCCAATTTTACAAAAGTGGTATCTTGATAGTGTAGCAAATTATGAAATTTAATTCACTTTTTATTTTAACTTAAATAAAGAATAAATAAAATTCATTCATATCTATGATTTCGCATAAAAATATAAGCATTTAAATATCTACTCTCCCTTAATATGAATTCAATATCATCTGCATTTATAAAATCTCTAGGATTGATTGCATCAGGATGATTTATATGTCTCTTTCGTATTAAATCAACTCCTTCTTCAGTAAGCTCTACTACAACCAAACAACCATCAGGCTTTATTACACGTAATATTTCAGAAAATGCTTGAGATTTATTATTAATATGATGGAGTGAGGTATAAAGAAATACAACATCAAAACTAGCGTTGGCAAATGGTAAATTTTCGGCATCAAATGGTTTGAAAGTAATTTTATCTTCTACATTAGCTAATTTAGCTCTTGATCTCCAATCTGCCCAATTTGCATTCTCAGGTTCTCCAGTAATAACATCATAACCATGGAGAGCAAGTGTTATTGCCATGAAACCCCATCCTGTGCCAATATCCAAAATCTTTGAATCCTTAGGTAAATCAAGATCAGAAACAATATTATTTAAAAAATCAGTATCTTGACTAAATCTCTGTCCTAATACTTCTTTAATTTTCTCTAGGCTCATTTTTTTTAAGTTTAAATTCAAATTATTTAAGATTATTTTAATAAATTTATTTAGCTACTTTGGTAAATACATAGGCACTCGCAGATTTTGTGTAACCTATACCTCTCCCAATTTTTTTTATATATTCTTTTGTTATTTGTAGGTCTGGTTTTTTTGGGATAAAATATTTATTTAAATTTTTATAAGTCAAGCGATACTGACGATTAGACCTATATATTACTGCAGAAAACTCATAATCACTATCTAGATAAGCCATACTGGCGTCTTCATGGCTATTATTCACTAAAAGTATACCATCCTGCTTAAGATACTTCTTACAGACTTGTGAGACAAAACCAGCATATAATGATATTAATAAATCAAAATTTTCAACTTCTTCTCCAAAATCTAAATTATAATCAGAATAATGATATCTTAAGTTTGGAGATTCATTATAAACTCGATTTTTAGAAATATATTCAAAAATTGTTTTGTCATTAAAAAAATTATTTGTTTTCTTAAAAGAATCAATATACACAGTTGTTGGAATATAAAAAGAGGGAGCAATATCTATATAACTTCCAGGATATATAGCATGTTGTATTCCGTAATGATCTACCAAAAGTTTAAAAATTTCTCGTCTATCCCCATTATGGAAGTATTGTTTGTACTGTTGTATTGCACTCAATTTTTTTTTGGTCATAATAAATATAACGTATTATATCCTAATCTTTCTCGAAATCTAATGAAATTGAGTTTATACAATATCGGCAGCCTGTAGTTTTTGGTCCATCTTTAAATACATGACCTAAATGACCTCCACATTTACTACAAAGAACTTCAGTACGTTTCATTCCATGACTTAAATCTAATTTTTCTTCAACATTTGTATCATCAATGGGTTGATCAAAACTTGGCCAACCTGTTCCAGAATCAAACTTCTTATCAGAAGAAAATAAAGGGGTACCACAACCTGCACATTTATATATACCTTTTTCATGGTAATTCCAATATTTTCCCGTAAACGCAGGTTCAGTTCCTTTCTCCCGAAGTACATGATATTGTTCTTCTGATAACTTACTTTTCCATTCATCTTCAGATCTTTTAGACTCCATACTTTCCACAAGGTCATGCTCTTATTATAATTCTTGCCTTATAAACATTAAAACTATTGAATCCAACCGCTTATTAAAATTATCTATGATTCGCTCCAAATTTATATAAAATTAGACGTAGGTTTAACTTTCCAAATCTATTGATTTAAATTATGGAGACTCAAAAAGCTATTTTTGCAGCAGGTTGTTTTTGGGGTGTAGAAGCAAATTTTAGAAAAGTAGAAGGAGTTATATCTACTCGTGTAGGATATACAGGAGGTCATTTTTCCAACCCGACCTATAAACAGGTGTGTTCTCATAAAACTGGTCATGCTGAAGCAGTAGAAATTACATTTGATCCATCTAAAGTATCGTACAATCAACTTTTAGATGTATTCTGGTCGATTCATGATCCAACAACATTAAATAGGCAAGGCCCTGATGTTGGTTCTCAATATCGTTCAGCGATTTTTTATCTTAATGATGATCAAAAGAAAAAAGCTGAAAGTTCTAAGGCTAACCTTGAAGTATCCAATCGTTTTAAAAGACCGATTGTTACACTTATCGTCCCTGCATCAGATTTTTGGCAAGCAGAAGAATATCACCAACAATATGTAGAAAAAAACAAAAAAAATACGATGTTTTATCATTAAATAAATGAAAATGTGGAAAAAAATTCCACTTTTTCACTTATCCAAAAATAAAGAGATGATACATTATTATTTTGGATGGTTTTCTTTTTATACTGATAGGTATGTTTTTCCCCAATAATGACCTTGCTTAAATCAAATTTGAAGTTTATTAGGTTAAATTATTTGACTAAAAACCAAGAAAATATATTATAATTTTAATCTTTTCTGAGTTGTTCTGCTTTTTCTCGTGCTTTTGATGCATCTTCAAGATCTCCCGCTTTTTCGAAAGCATTACTGAGATCATCCCAAGCTTCATCATCCTCGGGATCAAGTTCAATTACTTTTTTATATGATTCTATAGCTTTCTTAAAGTCCCCCTTTTTCTCAAGAGCTATTGCAAGATTATACCATGCAAGTCCAATTCCTGAATCGATTCCAAGAGCTTTTGTATAAGCGTTAATTTCTCCCTCAGTATCCCCTTTTTGTCCAAGTGCTAATCCAAGATTGTACCATGCTTTTTCATCATTAGGATCAATCTCTAATGCTCTCTCAAATGCTTTCAGCGCTTCTTCAAAATTATCTGTCAGTATTTGAACAACTCCAAGGTTGAGCCAAGCTTGAGAATCAGTAGGATCAAGTTCTAAAACTTTTCTGTAAGCTCTAATTGCACCCCTAAATTCTTCCATCCTTCCAAGTGCTACTCCTAAATCAAACCAAATATCAGCATCCTCAGAATTGATCTCTAATGCCTTATTATATGCGTTAATAGCCTCTTTAAAATTGTCTGTTTCTTCAAGAACTACTCCTAGATTCACCCATACTTCCATATTGTTAGGATTAAGGAGAAGTGCCTCTCTGTATGCCTTTATTTCGGCTTGAGAATCGCCAATTTGACCATATGCAACCCCTAAATTTATCCAAGCTACTACATCTTTAGGATTAAGTTTCAAACCTTTATTAAACGCATCAATAGCGCCCTTAAAATCTCCCTTCTCTCCAAGTTTAACTCCTAGATCAAACCATCCTTCAGAATCCTCGGGGTCCTCCACTTTAAGTATATCTTGGTCATTCATTACTCGTTCATCTTTGTAAGGCTATTAAAAAAAATAATTGAATAAAATAAGTTCTATTGTATAATTATTAAACTTTTATAATTATTCACTTAGACTATTAATTTTAGGGCAATTTCAAAATTTATTAAAAAAGTTAAGTTATATATTAAAAGGAGTCTTATTCGATATTACAAAACATGAAATTCAAATTAAAAAGTAACATTTAGGTGGTTTTTAGTATGGAAAAAAGATATATACCTCTCTTAATAATCTTAGGATTGTTGATAATAATCATTATAACTCCAATTGTTGCTGCTATATTTGACATTCCTGTAATTGCTTTAGATACGCCAGATATTTCAATTGCATCATTTGATTATTGGTCTATAGGTCATTTCTTGTGGGGAGTTTCACTCTTTGTTTTAGCATTCACATTTGGTTGGATTATAAAGAATTTAACCGGTGTTCCTAAAGATCCGATTAACGAGCCAGAATTTAAAAGTTTTGTCCTTTATTGGATAATAATCGTTATTATTGCAGGTCTTTGGGAAATTATTGAAAATACAATCCTTTATATTGTAGGTATCAAAGTTGAATTAGATAGTGCAGCTAATATTATTACGGATATAACTATATGGGGCATTGGTGGATGTGTGAGTTGGTACATGACAGATCTAATGTTTTTAAGTGATAAATACCTCAGAGCTTATTATATTTATGGAATAATGTGCCTTATTATGGGTGTACTGATATTTGTAGTTTTCGGTTTTATCACAACCAGTTAATTCTCTTTTTTTATTTTTTTTTTAATATTAAATTTTAAGAATTGATTATTTGATAATTATAAAGAATACTATCAAATGGTTAATGTCTGAAATGTGAAAAATGTCATTATATCCATCTTTACAATTAAGCTTCACTTGAAATCTATATAAATAGAGAAAACTTAATTTTTTTCATTACAATTTAATATTTAAAATATAACTTAGGTAAATTATGTTCGAAAAAGGATGTTGGGAGTGTGGAAAAATTGTAGGGATTAATGTATTAAAATGCCCTGATTGTGGATATGATTTCAATTCAGTTTCTCATGTATATCCAAAATGCCCATATTGTAAAAAAGAACTTCATATTTATGATTTCTATGCTAAACAAGTGGATAAAAAAGGACGTAAAAAATTTCAAGGATTTAAAGGGGAGCTTACTCGAAGAAAAAAAATGTGGTACTGTCCCTTCTGTGGTAGTATTCTTGGATTTTCAGAATGGAATATGGCTTAGGCTATTCTTAAAATTTGATATAGTTTAACCCCAATCACTTTTATATCCAGTACCTAGCAACAATAACGTCAAATTCTTTATCCATTTTAGAGCCTTATTGATATTTAATATGATTCTTATTATATCCATGAAATATTTATTACTTACTAGTACATAATAATTAATAGACATATTATATATAGTATAAATTTGCTTTATAATAGGTGAAAAAAGTGGTTAAGTACAAGAGAGGTCATCTTTATTATCCTGAAATCCCAATTCATCAAGTATTAGAAGATACTGCTAAAAGAATACCAGATGGACCTGCTTTCCTCTATCCTAAAAAATTGAATTTTAACCAATTTAAAGAACAAGTAGATATATTTGCTACTGCATTAAAGAATCTAGGAGTAAAAAAGGGAGATAGAATCGCTTTATATGCTCCAAATTCAGTCCAGTGGGAAATTTCTTTCTTTGGATTAGAAAAGGCTGGTGGTATTCTGGTACCATTGAATCCTCAATTTAAAGAAAATGAAGTAGAATATGAAATAAATGACTCTGGGGCAGAATTAATCATCGTTTCCCAAGAAAACTATAAAAACGTTATGGCCGTCAAGGATAAAACAAACCTTAAAAATATCATAATAATAGAATCAGAACCAAAATCAAATATATCAGAAGGAACGATGGGATGGTCAGAAGTACTCGCAAAGACAAAATCAGATCCACCAGAATATGAATTCAACGTAAAAGAAGATCTAGCTGCCTTAGTATATACAAGTGGAACAACAGGACTGCCAAAAGGGACCATGCTTACACACTTTAATATGGTTTCAAATATAATTCAGGTATCCCAATCTTTTGAGTTAAGTGAATTAGATATTGCTATGACTGTACTTCCTCTTTATCATATTTATGGTTTAAATGTGTGTATGAATCAAGCAATTTTGTTGGGTGCAGCACAGGTGGTAACCCCCCGCTTTAATATAAAAGAATTTTGTGAACTGATTGAAAAATACCAAGTTACATATAGTTTATGTGTACCTCCAATATTTCTTGAAGTAGTAAGACATCTTGAAGATCCAAATATAAAAGGATATAACTGGCGCAACTTAAAAATCTTTAATAATGGTGCCGCACCAATCCCTCTCGAATTACTTGAAAGATTTGATAAATTAGCAAAAGAAAAATGCAACGCTAAAAACGCAACGATCCAACATGGGTGGGGTTTAACCGAAGCTTCTCCAGTTGTTGCTGTAAATCCGATGTATCGCCGTAAAATGGAATCTCAAGGTACACTACTTCCAGATACTTATCATAAAATAATTGATTTAGAGACAGGGCAAGAACTTCCGGAACGTGGTCAAGTGGGCGAACTTATTATTAAAGGACCTCAAGTCATGAAAGGTTATTGGAACCGACCTGATGCTACTGATGATGCTTTTTGGATTGATCCTAAAACTGGAGAGAAATGGTTAAGAACTGGTGATATGGCTTATATTGATGAAGAAGAATATGAACATCTTTTGGATCGCATCAAAGAAATGATAAAATATAAGGGATGGAGTATTGCACCCGCTGAACTTGAAGACTTATTATTTAAAAATCCCCATGTTTTTGATGCAGCTGTTATCGGAAAGCCCTCTACAGAATTAGATATCGGTGAAATTCCGAAAGCCTTCATTATTTTAAAGCCTGAATCTAAAGGAAAAGTTAGTGAACAACAAATTATAGGTTGGGTTGCTGAAAAGATATCTGCCTACAAAAAAATACGTGAGGTTGAATTTGTTGATGATATTCCCAAATCAGGCTCAGGTAAAATATTACGGCGGGAACTAGTCCAACTAGAAAAAAAGAGGCTTGGAATTAAATAAACTAATATGGTTCTACCTTTTTCTATTACTATATTTTTCTCTTAAATACTCCTCAGAGTTTAAAAATATCTCACAATCACAAAATCCTCCTGAATTTCTGCAATCTTCTAAAAATTCTTTTTGTTCTTCTTTCGGTACATTCATTTCATTCAAAATAATTTCCGCATTAGTTAAATCGCGACCATTGCATCCATTAATTTCTAATAATTTTTCCAATCGAGTAAAAAATTTTTCTAAATCTTTTGACTTCATTTTAATTTACCTAGTTTAAATTTAAATTATTCTCCTTTTCGGTTAACCTCTCCTTCTAAAAGCTGAATTAACTCTTTTTTACTTTTTTTAGTATCAGCATCGATTGCTTCATCTGTAGAAAACAAGCCCTCTTCATTCTCAATATCAAGTACGGTCATTTTTTCGATATAACCACCATATAAATCATCAATAATTTTATTTAAATTCAAGATTGAATTTTTGATTTTAGTATTTGATTTTAGGGTGTCATTACTTGAACTTATCTCTATCTCTCTGCTGATATTTTTAAGTTCTCCTGACATTTTTTCTAATGATTCAAAAATATATCGGTCATTTAATAGCAAAGTAATTTTCTCTTCTTCTGATTTCTTTCTTGACTCTTCTAAGGTTTCCCAATATAGATCTTTAACCCATTCTTTGATTAAAAGTTCGCTCTTTATTATTCTCTCTTTATCTTCTTCATCATATTTGGACAATTCTTTTATATGGAATCCCGTAAAAATATCTTCATTTGATCGCATTTTTTCAATAAATTTCTTACATAAGGATGCTATGCTCTCTTCAATATCGGGAGATATCTGCTGAGTAATCATTATTGAAAGCATTAACATTTCTCTATAGCCACGAGCCCAATCTGAATGAATTTGAAAATAAGAGTTTAAGAACTTTGAATTTCCGAAGGTATGAGTAAAAAATTCTTCCTCTTTCTGCTGAGTCATAATATCATATAATCTACCTGAGATTTCACTATCCAACTGGGTTTTTGGAAATGTGTAGAAAATATCTGTACCGATTTTGGTATGAAAATATGATAATATGATGATCATTATAATCCAAACCCTATTTAATTCTCCTCTAATTATTTATATGAAATTCTCAGCTTATAAATTTCACAATTTATATTACATTGTTTACAATAATATACATTACATATAGAAATATCTATCTTTTTGAATAAATAAATCATATCCTTTTAGGTTTTTAACTAATATTATTTTAAAGATGCATTTAGAAATATGAATAATCTACAAAATTTTAAATATATAAAGTTCTATATTTGGACTAAATTAAAATAGTAGAAAGTTGAGTGTTAATGGGAAAGGAAAAGGATAAAGATAAGGATAAAAAAGATAAAGATAAAAAAGACAAAGATAAAGAAAAGAAAGAAAAAAAGGATAAGGATAAAAAAGACAAGAATAAAAAAGACAAGGATAAAAAAGATAAGGATAAGGAAAAAGAAAAGAAAGAAATAGATAAAAAATATGTAGACCAAGAATGGAAGTTATCGATAAGTAAGAATCTTGATACTCTAACGCATGCATATGAAAAAATAACAAATAAATTTAGAGATATTGATAATTATGTATTGAAAGATGCTAAAACTAAGGAAGATTTTATTGAAAAAGTCAAAAAATATGTTGAAGATTTACCAGATGCATCCAAACAAATATTTCTTGCTTTCTTAGAATCAATATAATATAAAACTTAAATTCTTTAATTATTTCTTTTATTAATTTTAAGAATTTTAAAAAAATTTTAGTAATTTCAAAGATTTAAACGTAATAAAGATACTTCAAAAGAATTTTAATCTTCACTAGAAGCTACTTTTTTTAAAATAAAAAATAAAGCTCCTAATTCTCCCGTAATTGGAGTACTTTCACATATTCCTTCATAATTTTGGTTATAAATTCCAACAATTTCAAATCCACTTGAATTTGCAAAGTGCTTAAATTCATCAAATATCCATAATCTTAACTCATGCGCTTCTTCAATTAATAATTCATTTCCATTATCCTTGATCACCATTCGAAAATCAACATGACGAATTCGATGTTCCAAATTATACCAATTGATTGCCCAAGTGAGCTCTAACTCTAAATTTTCTTCTCTCACATACCAAGTATCATCATATCTTTTTTCATTCATTATATCATCACATTTACAACTTATCTCGACAATATAAACACTTCCTATTTTCAATGATTCCGACATTGCTTTAAAATGCGAAGATATCTCCTCGTTACTTCTTAAATATCCTAAACTATTTATACAAATAAAAGCAGCATCAAATTTATTGTCAAATCTCATATCTTTCATATTGCCTTCTACGATGTCTGCTTGTTCAATAGTAATTCCAGAAACTCTTAGTTTTTCTTTAGCATATTCTACCATTGCACTATTTAAATCATAACCCAATACATAAAACCCATATTTTGGTAACATTTCTAAGAACATACCCGGGCCACAAGCAGGTTCTAAAACTCGAGTCACCTTAATGTCTGAATATTGTTGGAAACAATTTTTGAAAAAAATTATGTCACTTTTAATATCCCTCGTGAAAGCCTTATCGTAATATTTTGGGAAATTGTAGAACTTATGCATGTTATTATCATTTTGTTTAGAATCTATACTAGAAACTTCCATAGATCCCCCAGATAATATGGTTTCATTATTTTGGAGTACAATGTCTATTTGCTGTTCATTTGGGTTGTTAAAAAGGTTTAAATTATCTACTTCAGTACTATTTAACATTCTTATTACCTCTACGTTTTTAATTATTTTGTAATTCTAATTATCATATTTATGTATTAATATTATTAGCGAAAAAGAATAAGTTGAAAGTTTTCAGAAATGGATATAAAATACATATCGATCTATAAAATGAGCTTTTTTATATGATTCTTAAGTTTCTTCCAATTTTTTCGAATATTTAAACTTTCTCATTTCAGATCATTGCTTTTTGAAGTAAAAAATTTTATAAAATAAAAAATAAAAAATGAAATTAAACTCTAAAATTTACCATTTCTTCTAATTTTACAATAAGTTCTTATTCTAATTCTTAGAATATTCTTACATTCAAGATAAAGAAGTATTTTATGATTAAAATCCTGTCCCGATCATAACATTGGTCGCCTTAATTATTGCAGTTGCTTTTTTCCCTTCCTTTAAATCCAATCTCTCTGCAGATGATTTTGTAATTACTGATGCTATTTCAATACCTCCTGGTAATTCTATGATAACCTCAGTATTAATTGCTCCATGAATTATTTTTTTTACTTTACCCTTTAATACATTTCTTGCACTTATTTGCGGCATGAGATAAAATAAGAATAATCTCTATTTATTTATTTCAATAGTGAATTATAATCTTATTTTTTAATTACCATTTATTGGATATAAAATTCTAATTCTTATTTTCTTTAGGGATATTATTTAAAAATAGATTTATACTTTCTATGAGTCTAAATTTTGATTTAGATGAAGAAATTAAATAAATTATTAGCTTTAGACTTAAAATTTGTGTTCTTTTTATTTAAATATGAAAAAAATTTCTACACAGTACCCTAGATTATTACCTTTATGGATTGCTGTATTTGTTGATTTTTTGGCTTAGTTTTAAGTATTTTGAGTATTATACCCTTCTCTCTAAGTTTTCAAGTATTAAAATTTGGCTTTGATAACAGAAAGATTAATATTTCAACGCCTATAAATCAAATTGAAGCATAATTTAATTTTTATTGAGTATAATTCCAAACAGTTTGACTTTCTTATACTTCTTTTTTTTTTGAATTAACCTGTTTATCCTCCAATTTTAAACTTATGACCAATAACTCCTACGTATATAGTTGTTTCATTAATCCCATCAATTTCTAATAATTTATTAATTTCATCATCATATATTGCTCCAATTGTACAAGCACCTAATCCTAATGCTTCGGCAACCAAATAAAAGTTTTGGCCAATATGACCCGCATCTAAATAGATATACCGATAACATCTCTGAAGATATTTCCACTTGGATCTTTCTATTATGGCAGTCCACACAAAATTTACAGCTGAATTGTAAGCTATTTGCTGATCTAAACATCCTTGTGCTACTTCAGCTCGAAAATCTCCCTCCTTTAATAATTCAAGCGTGTGTTTAGCAATATTATAGTGATAAATTCCTTTGTCCAATTCTTCCACATTATTTATTATAGGATAAATTTCAATAGGAAATAAACCCCCCGCCGAAGGAACCGTTCTAAAAGCTAATTGTGGAGAAAATCTTGTCAAACCTGTCATTCCGAATAACACTTGGCTGAGATTTGATTGTGTTATTGGTTCCTGTCTGAATTTTCGAGTAGATTTTCTATTTAAAACAACATTCCAAAACTTTATTTGATCATCAAATTCGGGACTCAATAATTTTATAGTCTTAATTGCATTTGGATATGATTTAAATGGTTTTGGTTTATTTACCCAATCTAATCTATGCTGTGGCAATTTATTTCTTATATATTTAGATTTTTGTTGAAAATTGTCTCCAAATTTCTCCAATTGATTATTCATATTGAAATGAGATTAAGAGCTACTTAAAAGTTTTGATTTAATAATTTAAAAATGTAGATTTATAGTTCTAATTTCTCAAATAATGGTATTTTCTTCATTTAGAATACTTAAGAATAGCATTTTGAATTTGCTTTGCTGCGAGTTTTGGATTTTTGACTCGTGTAATTCCACCACCTACAATTATGATGTCCAATGGATATTCTAATAACTTAGGAATATCAGTAACCCTTATCCCTCCAGCTATCGCTAATTTTGGATGATCTCGTAATCGAGAGACTAGATCTAACTCTAATAATGGAGCCCGTCGCGATGCTTGGCTATCTAATCCACTATGTACTAAGCCATAGTGCAGTTTTGTATCTTTATAATTAAGATCTATGAGACCTGCTAAACTGATAACTGGTGATCTTGACATTATAAGATCAGCCATAATTTCTACGTTAAAATCATGTGCAGCACGTAAAGCCTCTTTTATCGTAATGTCATAAGCATCTGCTAGTATGGTAACAATATTTGCTTTCGCATTAGCTGCCATCTTTACCTCAAGGTATCCGGCATCCGCTGTTTTTAAATCCGCACAAACTAATTTATCAGGATGTGCCCTCTTTAATTCTTGGATGGATCGCATACCTTCAGATTTTATTAAAGGTGTTCCCGCTTCTAAAATGTCTACAAAAGGAGCTACTTCTTTTGCGATTGCCAATGCATCATCCAATCTTTCAAAATCTAAGGCCACTTGTAATCTAGGGGCTTTTTTCTTCTCTATACGTTTCTCTGACAAACCTACCATATCACATAATCATAATAATTCTTATCTTTATTGTACAAATATGGTTTAATTAATCTTTTCTTTCTTGTTTTTCTTTTATTTGTATTTGATTTTTTTTTAGATAATTCTATAACTTGAAATATTCTCAATTCAATTTAAAACAAGTTTGATTGACATTTTTAAGAAAAATTAGACTTCATAAATTAACTTGAAAATACAAAAGAGAAAAAAATTTTTTATTTAACTCTATGAAGATAAAATCCATGAAATAATAACCAAACCATTAATGAAAAATAAGACATCCATTCAAAAAAACAAGCTAAGAGTCTTAAAACATCTGACATTATTTCAGAGATTTCAAATCCAAGGAATAATCCGTAATTCAGAACTACTATCAAACCGATAATAGGGAGAACTTTTGGTATAGTTCCTATTTTAAATTCCATTTTGGAAATAGATAGCTGTACTATTACCACACTAAAGAAATAAGTGAACGCACCAAGCATATGCATTATGAGTAGAATATCATAAGGAAAAACAGCCAATAGAATTGATCCAATCGCCCCTGTGATTATTGTATAAGATGTAAATCTAATGGTTTTTTCGTTGGCGCCTTTAGATTTTAAGAATTTAAGTAAGTAAAAACCGAATAATACTCTTATTGGTGCTGAAATAATCATTCCCATATTAAATATAAGTGATGAATTTCTTGCTACTGCGCCTAAATCACTTAAATAATGCGTAAAAATACTAAATGAAGGATCCCCATATAATAACACAGCAATAGATATGAATATTATAGAGAATATAAATCCTATATATGCAATATAACTTCCAGAGATCTTATTATAAAACCCGTTAAATTTTTCCACTTTTTTTACCTCTTTAGTTCTAAATTCAAATTTTCTTATTGAGCATTAACTCAATAAAATATAAATATTAACCTTTCCTTATAAAGTTATTGAGTAGTAACTCAACAAAAAAGAATTATGTCAAAACGAAAAATTACGAGAAATAAGGAAGAAAAAATTAATCTCATTTATGATACCTTTTTTAAACTTATAGTTGAAAAAGGTTACCATAAAACTAGCACGAATAAAATTGCAAAAAGCGCTCAAATTAGTATTGGTACAATATATCATTACTTTCCTAATGGAAAGTTGGATATATTAATGAAATATTTCGAAAAGTCAAAAGATATGACATTAAATATTGATGATTTTAAGAGTTTCGGTAATGGGAATATTTCTGAAATATTTACCCAGTTTATTTCAAGAGATATTGAGAATCAACGGAAAAACTTGGGATTTCGTTTAGCTTTAAGACATGCAATATTGTCTGAAAAAAGGGTATATAACGCTTTTCAGAATAAAGTACTTGAAATATGTAAAGATATGGCGAAAAATCTTAGGTTAACTACAATGATTTTTAAAAAAATTCCAGAAAAACGATTAATTCAACGATTTGTTTTTATCTATAACTTAATTGAGTCAATAATACATCATCACATATTTATAATGAGTTTATTCGATAATGATGATGATCTTGTTATATATTTATCAAATTTAATTGCATTCACTTTGCAATTTTTCCAGAAATCATCTTAAACTTACACAATTCTCCTTTTTCTTTTATTTACTTCTTATCTCTCTTGTTAAATTTTTCTTAGAGTTCAGGATTATTGAATTAATATTTAATAATTTTACATTAAAATTATTGATAGTATACTCATAATTACATTTTTAATCATTCCCAACTTTAATTAGTTAATTGTGTTATTCTCTTCTATTTAACTAAAGATAATTATAGCAACCAATAATCATAAGCTATAAACATTCAAAAAATATAAAAAAGGAGTTTTAGTAAAAATGAATCCATTATTAGGCTTTTTAATGATTTTTATACTCGGTTGTCTTAGTTTAATTGGTTTATTTATGATTTCAATAAAAGAAAATACTTTAGATAAAATATTATTCATACTCGTTGCCTTTGCTACTGGTACTATTCTCGCGACAGCATTATTTGATCTAATTCCAGAATCATTACACCATCTTGAAGAATTAAATGCTGAAGGTATAGGAGTAACGGAGAGTCTTGTTTTTATTTTTATTATTGTTGGATTTGTAATGTTCTTTATTCTTGAGAGATTTATTTATTGGTTTCATGGACATGCTCATGAAAAAGAAGATGTATTAGTTTGTTATGATTCCCTTACAGAAGGAAGTAATGTAGCTATAAACAGAGGTTCTAATATAAAAAATTTTGCAATTCTTAATCTAATTGGTGATGGATTACATAATTTTTTAGACGGTGTAATTATATTAGTTGCATTTTTAAGTGGATTTAGTAATGGCGTAATTATCACCCTTGCTGTTTTATTTCATGAATTACCACAAGAAATAGGTGATTTTGGAATTCTTTTATATGGAGGATTTTCTAAGAAAAAAGCTCTATTTTTTAATTTTTTAAGTGCTATGATTGCTCTATTGGGAGGATTATTAGCATTATTTTTATCAGATACAGTTGAATTATTTAACTTATTTTTTTTAGCTTTTTCTGGTGGGGGTTTCCTATATATTGCTACTGCTGAACTAATGCCAGAACTAATAAAAGAGAAAAATCTAAAGAAATCTATTGTTCAAGCATTAATTTTCATCTGTGGTTTAATATTTATTATGCTTTTGGTAATAATTTTACCACACGAATGAAAAATTCGTTAATAACTTAAATCTTACCAATGGTAAAAAAATTATTAGGTATTCTATGAACTATTCTCTAATATTCCTATAAATCTTCGGAAAATTCCCCTTGGAGTTTTAATTGAAATAGACCCTCTTTAATTCCTAAAGCTCGGGTAAAAATGTTATTAACTGCCATTAATTTGCGATGAAATTCTTTTGGATTTACATGATATGAGATTTGTGCTATATATCGAATTATTTCAAGAAGTAATTCAATAGTTTCTCTAGGATACTCTACATCTAATTCTCCAGACCTATTTCCTTCCTTTATAATTGAAGTTAGAATCGGAACATACATTCTCCTGCCCACTGCTCCAAATGTGTTTAACACTAAGGCAGAATTATCACTCCGTATGAAATTAATAATTTGAACAGGTGGAATTAGAAATGTCACTTCATTATCATCATCTTCACTTTCTCCTAACATAAACTGAAAAAATCTTTGAATTTTTGTAACTACTTTTAAATCTTTATCTTTCTGTATCTTTGAAAAAAAAGGTTTAAATTGAGCCAAATATGCTGTGAAAAGCGCTTCTAAAATTGACTCTTTTGATTTAAAATAATAATAGAAGGTCCCTTTTGCAACTCCCGCAGCATTTACTATACTATCTACTGAAGTATTATTATATCCTTCAGTCTCAAAAAGACTTAGAGCTGCTTTCATTAATTCTTCTTTCCTTTCTTTTGGATCTTTCACAATACGGGGCACAATGAATACCAATTCATAGAGATTATTGAAGTTTACTTCCTAAATTTATAAAATTATTCCCACATGAAAAATGAACTAATAATCAGTATAAATGTATGCGTTAAAATAGTCCAAAATATTGTCTTATCTCTTTGAGCTTCCCACCCCCAAACAAGACCAGCAAAGAACGGTACTAAGCAAACAAAGATCCCAGCTATGATTGGGGCTGTCCAAAACACGCCAATATGCCAAACACTGAATAAGATTGAGTGAACCAATATACCACGTCTATTATTTCCCTTAAATTTTTCCATACAAAAAGGAAGTAATGTTGCTCTGAAAAATAACTCCTGAGTTATTCCACTGATTGGTGCTTCTATAAGAGAGTAATACAAATTCCAGCCTCTCCAGTGACTCGTTATAATCATAGGTATTAATACTAGGAATGTAGCAATTAATGCTAATCCTCCTTTTTTTGAAGGTGGATGATAAGTCAAAAAGAATTCTTCTTTCTTAAAACCTGAAACCTGTAAAATTTCAATTCCAATTATACCAGCAAGTATCCATCCCAAAAATACAATTATTCGACTCCATATTATTCCGGTAAAAATAGTTATACTAAGAATTTGTAGAGCTGTATATCCGATATATAAAATAACAATTAAATAAGTAGCTTCTCTTGGAAATTGTTTAGACTTATCATGTTTTAGAGTAGGTTTTATGAAAACCCTTTCTGAATCTTGGGTAATTACTAATTCTGAATCGATTTTTTTATACATTTAATATTCCTTTAATTTTTAGTTTAAAAATTTAATATATGACTGACCGTCAGTCATTAATAATTAATATTTCTTTTTAAATATTTTGTTTTTATAAAGGGAGTAAAGCTTCATTCAATAAGAAAGCTCTAATATATAGAATTTCATACCCTAATGTAAAAAGGATAAACGGTAAAATTTTTATTGAAAAACCCTAAAACACCCACGTAAATATTTATACTCTTTTGTAAAATATTCAATTTTAATTTATTTTTTTAGAATATTATTATTCTAAAGCTTCTTGTCTCCATGCCATGAACAGGGTGTCTTGATCAACTCTATCAACTATACCTAATTTTTTAGCAAATTTCAGCATATAACTTATTCTCTTATCATATAATTTATCTAAGATTATAATTGATGGTAAAGCTAATAACGAGAAAATAATTGGAAGGGAAAAGAGTCCTACTAATAAAAGAATAATATACCATTCAAAATACAATTCACCTTTAGTAGCGTAAGCCACTTGTTGAAACATAAAAAAGCCAAAAGTAAAAACAGTACTAATACTTGAGTACCCTTTTAAAAGAGTTAAAAACCATCCACCAATACTTCGGACTTCAATTGGTTTATTTGATAGATTTTTATGGTCTTTTTTTATATACACTATTCCAGAATCTAATATAAACCAAATTGGAGAAAAAATTCCCATTGTAACTCCTGATAACACCATTACCATTACAAAAATGGCAAGTACATACCCAAATCCAGAGATTTGAAGTTGCGCTTCCTCAATTAATAACAGTGCTAAATTTTCATCTTGAACTATTATTAAAGCTAAATTTATCGCCATTAACATGGGGAAGAAACCCCTGAACGTTTCTTTAAACTTGATTGTTTTTCTTTTCTCTTGAATTCCATACATCAACTTTCTACCTAAAATCTTTTTCTGAAGATAGAGTAATACAGGTCCAAGCACAAAACCCATCGAATAACTCCCCACTAGACAACTGATCATCGTAATTATCACTGTAAGAGGGAATTCAAGATGATAATTATTGAAAGGTAGTAGTGGCGTAAGATCTATTGGTTCATATTGTTCAAATCCATATAAAATAGTATTTATTATAAAAAGAATTAGGAGCATAGTAGGAAATGATAGAATAATTCCTATAATAATCATTTGAACTCTATATCTTGATGCCAAATTCCATTACTCCCCTTTAAAAGTCTTTATAGTTCTATAAGTTCCATTCAGATCATCATAGTAATATTTCATATTAAACCCTCTTTCAATATAACACACATTTAAAAACTACTAATTAGATATAATAAGGATTTTAAAATTTAAACATTTATGTCAATGAATAGACTGAAAGATAATGAAACATCAAAACTAAGTATATATAATCAAAATAATCATAATGATCATATTATTAAGAAATTTTCTTTTTAGTTTGTAAAGGTGATATAGAAAGTGTTTAAGAAGGATTTAGATCAATTTGGGTTTTCAAGAGGTTTTCAAAAAGATATGGTTCCTGATCCCAATGATCCCAATGATTATATTTCTTAATATTATTATTTTATATCAGCTTTTTTCAAAATATTATCGAGATTATCTCGCCATAATACTGTTTCTTATTATTCTCTAAAACTAATCACATACTAATATTT